>TARA_R100000306_G_scaffold54529_1_pt1 | contig 206067 bp, 164 predicted proteins | sample TARA_R100000306 | Tara Oceans TARA_R100000306 (sample SAMEA2620824) | marine metagenome | biome: marine biome (ENVO:00000447); feature: mesopelagic zone (ENVO:00000213); material: "saline water (ENVO:00002010), including plankton (ENVO:xxxxxxxx)" | depth 1000 m | reverse complement strand
AGGGGCGCGCATTATGCCACAGTTTTTGATGCCTGCAAGCACTTTTTATGACAGCACTGTCATTTTCTTAAAATCACGCCGCAACACTAGCAAATACGCAATAGATGAAACTGCTTCTTGCCGCGCTTAAGGATAATGTAACGATCAAACCGGGCCTGCGCGCGACCAATCGTCGCCTCCAGATCAGTGATCTTTTCGCCATTCACTGACACGGCACCGGCATTGATGAACTCCCTGGCGGCACGATTGGACTGCGCCAGCCTGCTGTCCACCAGAGCCTGAACCAGCGTAAGCGCTTGGTCGCCTATATCTGTAGAAGGCAAACCATCCAGACGCAGCTGCTCAAAGTCTCGTTCCCGCAACTCATCAAGCAGGCCCGAGAATAGCGCTGAACTGATTCGCTCGGCCGCCTCCACCCCTTCGCGCCCATGAACCAGTTCGGTTACCTCACGCGCCAGAATACCCTGCGCCTGAGGCCGGCCGCTGGCACCCACATCGGCGGCCTCGATTTCGTCAATCTGTGCCGGTGTCAGAAACGTAAAGTAGCGCAGGAATTTATAAACGTCCGCATCTGCGGCATTTAACCAGAACTGATAAAAAGCATAGGGAGATGTCTTTTCCGCGTTCAGCCACACAGTGCCCGTTTCAGTCTTGCCGAACTTCTGCCCATCGGCCTTGGTGACCAGCGGCACAGTCAAGCCATACACCTGCCCCTGATAAAGCCTGCGGGTCAGATCAATACCGCCGGTAATGTTGCCCCACTGATCACTGCCACCCACCTGTAAAGTGCAGTTGTGCTGGTGATAGAGCTGCGCAAAATCATAGGACTGCAGAATCATGTAACTGAACTCAGTAAAGGAGATGCCTGAGCCTTCTCTTTCGATGCGTTGCTTGACCGACTCTTTCTGAATCATTGCATTGACAGAAAAATGCTTGCCAACATCCCGCAGAAAATCCAGCACGCCGAGCTGCTTGGTCCAATCCAGATTGTTTACCACCACCGCCGATGCAGCACCGCAGTCAAAGTCCAGAAACTGCTCCAGCTGCCCCTTCAGGCTGGACACCCAACCGCTGATCACTTCAACAGAGTTGAGCTGACGCTCGGCCGCTTTAAAGCTGGGGTCACCAATCATGCCAGTCGCACCACCGACCAGAGCCAGCGGTTTATGGCCGGCCAGCTGAAAGCGTCGCAGCACCAGCAATGGAACCAGATGGCCAATATGAAGACTGTCTGCCGTCGGGTCAAAGCCGCTATACAGAGTGCGACTGCCACCCGCCAGGTGCGCTTTTAATTCATCTCCGGAAGTCGTCTGGGCGATCAAACCACGCGCCTCCAGGTCGGCAACAATTTCCACTTTATTTACAGACATATCGGTCATTCCAATCATCGAGTTTCTACAAGGCGGACAATTCTACACCATACATTGGAATAAGACTTGACCTTGCCCGTGAAAGCCTTAAGAATTGGGGGATAATTTGGTCCGCCAGCCAGCAATATCGAGACAACAAGAATTCCATGGAACCGATACACCAAAGAACAACCGTACCTCGCAACAAGCCAACGCTTCAGAAGCGATACAACGCCAGCGCCATACCCGGGCCCCAGCAGGGCAAGCGTCTCAGCCTGAAACAGATTCCCCGTCAGCATATTGTGCTCGCGAGCATACTCAGCGCAGTGCTGTTTGCCGTCACAACAATGATGCCAGAAGAGTCCGCCCACGGAGACAGACTGGCATCCGACCAGCAAGTGCCAAGACTGGCTTCGATGCAGAGCCAGCAGGCAGATCAGGTCGGGCCGCAACCAATGATTGGTCCCATGCAGCCTAAAAATCATGGCTGGACGGAATTGACGGTCGCCCCCGGCGACACACTGTCATCCATTTTCAACGAAGTGGGCCTCTCGGCTCAGGAGCTGCACCGGCTGATCGACACCACAGATGAAGCCACTGTGCTGAACCGCCTTCGGCCTGGCTATCAACTGAGCTTTCACATTCCCAGCCCCGGCGAGCTGCGACAATTGCAGGTTCTGACGTCGCCACTGGAAGGCTTTGTCTACAAGCGCTACGACGCGCGTTATGAAGTTGAGCCTGTTTTGCGGACTCCAGAGATCCGGGAAGTCGTCAGGCAGGGCGAGATATCAGACAGCCTGTTCCTGGCTGCGCAACGAGCCGACATCCCCGCCAATGTCATCATGGGTATGGCCGATGTATTTGGTGGCGTAATCGACTTCCTGCTCGATCCGCGACAGGGCGACCGGTTCAGCATCATTTATCAGGAAAAGTATCTCGACGGAGAATACGTCGGTCCTGGTGAAATAATAGGTGCACAATTCATCAACCGGGGTCGCGAGCATATCGCGGTCCGATATGAGAACACCCAGGGTGAAAGCGGCTTCTTCAGCCCAACTGGCGAAAGCATGCAGAAGGCCTTCCTCAGGAACCCGCTGGATGTATTCAGAATCAGCTCCAATTTCAACCCGAACCGTCGCCACCCAATTCTGAATACCATACGTGCGCACAAGGGCACCGACTACGCAGCACCGACTGGAACACCAGTACGCGCAACCGCGGACGGCACTGTAACCTGGGCAGCCCGCAATGGCTCATTTGGCAAGCTGGTCGTTATTGAACATCACGGCTCCTACGAGACCAAGTACGCACACCTGAATGACTATGCCGATGGTATTCGCAAAGGCAGCCGGGTTAGCCAGGGCCAGGTGATCGGATACGTTGGTGCAACCGGCGGTGCAACTGGCCCACACCTGCATTATGAATTTCTGGTGAGTGGCGTTCACAAAGACCCACGTACCATCGTTGACCAGCTGCCGCAGGCGGTCACGCTGGAGCCTGCTGAAATGCCAAGATTCCTTGAGCGTTCACGAGCAATTATTGAGCGCTTCCCACCATCCAGTGCAGACAGTCGCCTGTTGACACTCGCCGGACCAGCACTTCCGTCGCTGGAACACTAATGAGCACCCGGGCGGATCCTTCGGGTTCAGCCCGCCACGGGCCGGCCGGGCTTTATATTGGGCTTATATCCGGTACCAGTGTCGACGGCATTGACTGCGCTCTGATCGAAACCGGTCCTGAGGGTACCCAGCTGCTGGCCACGCAGGCGCTCGAGTATTCGCCTGCGCTTCGCACAAAGATTCTGGCCATCTGCCATAATGGACAGGTATCACTATCTGATCTTGGAGACACCGACGTCGAAATCGGAAAGGCCTTTGCGGCGGCAGCCAATGCGCTGATGCGACAGGAAGGACTGACCGCAGATCAAATAGTCGCCATAGGCAGTCACGGACAGACCGTCTATCACCAGCCGCAAGGCACTCACACCTTCAGTCTTCAGCTGGGGGACCCGAACACCATCGCTGCACTCACTGGCGTGACAACTGTTGCCGATTTTCGCCAGCGCGACATGGCGATGGGAGGTCAGGGTGCGCCGCTGGCTCCCCTGTTTCATCAGCACTTCTTTCATGCTCCCGGGCAGCAGACCCTGGTGCTGAATATTGGCGGCATGGCCAATATTACAATTGTGGATATGAATCCTGCTGCTTGCCCAACAGGGTTTGATACCGGTCCCGGTAATGTCCTGATGGATCTATGGATAGAACAGTATTGCGGCAAGCCCTACGATGCTGATGGCGCATGGGCCGCCAGTGGTCAGGTACTGCCCGCACTGCTGTCGGTCATGATGGCTGAACCCTATTTCTCGCTACCAGCCCCAAAAAGCACCGGTCGAGAATTGTTCAACGCTCGCTGGCTTGGGAGCGCAATGCAGCAGGCTCTGCAGCTGGAGGGCGTCGCCAGCTATGCGCCAGAGGATGTACAGCGCACTCTACTGCAGCTTACCGTACTCAGTGTCTGCGACGCCGTCGCAGGCTGCACAGGCCGATCAATTACACAAGGCGTAATTGCTGTCTGTGGCGGTGGTGCTCACAATCGCACGCTCATGTCGCAGTTACAGATCGAACTTCCAGCTTATCAAGTAGTTCCCAGCGACGATCTAGGCATGCCTGCTGACTGGGTGGAGGCTGTGACCTTTGCCTGGCTGGCCAGCAATACTATCGGCGGTATTGCCATGGACTGCAGCAAACTGACCGGGTCACGCAGCCCCGTGATTCTGGGTGGTATTTATCAGTCGGGGAGATAGGTCGTTTCAGATGGAGAACGACGAGCCACAGCCACAGGTAGTCGCTGCCATTGGATTGTTGACGACAAAGCGGGAGCCTTCAAGATTCTCGACATAGTCGACACGCGCGCCGACCAGATACTGGTAACTCAATGGATCAACCAGCAGGGTTGCGCCCTTGTGATCCACCACAGTATCTTCGTCCCCAACTTCCTCGTCAAAGCTGAAGCCATACTGAAAACCGGAGCAACCGCCGCCGGTTACGAACACTCGTAACTTCAGAGACGGCTTGCCTTCTTCCTCGATCAGGCTTTTTACTTTATCGGCTGCGTTATCCGTCAACGCAATAATGACCGGATCGTGTGTCTGTACAGTGGACATAATTCAACTTACTCAAAACAACTGCAGAATATTTCTCAAGAAATTATGGACATATCCGAGTATTTTAGTCAACTATTAAGCGGCTGCTGACTGATGCATCTGGAGCAGCTTCAGCCGCTCTGGGCGACACTGGATTGGGCGCCGTCATCATGTGTCAAGGCTCTCAGTTGAGACTTGGCCTCATCACCACAGACAAGACTGCCGTTTACCTGAGCGCCCGCCACCATTTCCAGTAATCGATACTGCACCGAGCCCGTAATGCGGGCTTTTGCTGCAAGTTCAAGGTGGGAAGCAACTCTGACGTCACCTTCTATTTCACCATTCACAACAGCGTTGGGGACGCTGATGTTGCCGTTGACCCGTCCTGTCTCAGCTATTCTCAGTACGGCCGCGCTGTCGTCAGCAGCCTTGATATCGCCAACCACCAGACCTTCGATAATCAGCTCTCCCTTGAAGCTCAGATTACCGGTCACCTCGGTATCCACCGAAATCAGGGTGTGTGCGTCGGTTCGACTTTTGGATACCAGCTTATTGTCATTCGATTTGAACATGAACGGGCCCCTGTTGTTGCCATTCGGCATTGATAGACGAAGCAGGCAGTGTCGCGCGCGCATCCGCAACGCTCACTTCTGCCGCTGTCGGTACAAACCCCTCAGGCAACAGAATGCTGCCGGAAAAGCGATATAGATAATTGAAGCTTGCCTTCAGTTCCTGAGGCAGCACTGCGATGGTATCCAGGTCAAACGATTGCGGCTCACCTGCCTGCTCGCCATTTATAACTATATTGGCTACCACGTCCACCACGGCATCCTGATTGCCATGTACCGCAACCAGTAATTGATAGGCGTAGCCACGCTCTACCTGCGCTACATCCGAGAGCTTGAACTGGACGATACTCAGCGCGGGCGTTGCGCTGCTTGCCAGGCTCATTACCTGTCGGTACAGCCCATTGTCACGCTGCAACTCGACATTGCTCTCACGCAGGGATGCGATGGTCGTTTGCGCCTGACTCAGTGCCTGCTGATCAAGCTCGCGATTGCGCTCACTGATGGCAAGCTGTGCCTGCAGGCTCGTTAGTTGGCTGGCATTCTCCGGCTCGATCGCGCGCAGTTGCGCGAGTTGCTGCGCCAGTTGCTGGCGATCGCTACTGCCATACCAGTAGCCAGCCGCAGCGGCCAGGGCCACAACCAGAAGAGCAGCCAGGCCGAGGATGTACGGCTGCCACGGCCGATACCTGACAACCCGCATCCGATATTGTTTGCTACCCTTGACGGCCCCAGGCATTGCCAGTCAGCTTGTCGATTACAGTAGCAGCGACAGCGTATCCAGACCGCTGCGCTCACTGAGTCCAAACATGATGTTCATATTCTGCACCGCCTGCCCGGAGGCACCTTTTACCAGATTGTCGATGACCGAAAGAACCACAATGGTATTGCTGTCAGCCAGATAGTGGACCGCTATCTGGCAACGGTTCGAGCCTTTGACATTACGTGTAGCCGGATGGCTGCCAGCAGGCATCACGTCCACAAACGGTTCGTCGCGATAGCGATCTTCAAACAGACTCTGTAGCTGCTGCGCTGTCACCTCAGTACTTGGCCTGGCATACAAGGTCGCATGGATGCCCCGAATCATAGGGGTCAGATGTGGAATAAAGGTCAGATTAACATCCGTGCCCGCTGCATTTCGCAGGCCCTGGGAAATCTCTGGCAAGTGACGATGACCTGCCACACCATATGCGCTCATCGACTCCGACGCCTCGCACAGCAGACTGCCCACTTTGGCGCCCCGCCCAGCGCCGCTGACGCCCGACTTGGCATCAGCAATCAAATGCGCTGGATCTACCAGACCTTTTTCCAGCAAGGGAAGCAGTCCCAACTGCACAGCAGTCGGATAACAGCCCGGGACTGCGATCAACTGTGCATCACGAATCGCGGTACGATTGACTTCTGGCAGGCCATAAACAGCCTTTTCGATCAGCTCCGGGCTCTCATGCTTCTCTTTGTACCATTTCTCCCAAAGCTCGCGATCTTTCAGGCGAAAATCGGCCGACAGGTCGATTATCCGGACTCCACGAGCCATGAGGCTTGCTGCACTTTTCATCGCAACGGTATGGGGTGTGGCATAAAACACCACGTCGCAGGCAGCCAGCGCATCATCGTCAGGGGCCGTAAAGCGGATATCAAGATACCCCCGCAAATTAGGGAACAGATCTGCTACTGAGGTCCCGTCCAGCTCGCGCGAGGTAACAACGTCGATTCGCACGTCATCGCGAAGCGCCAGCAAGCGCAATAATTCAACGCCTGTGTATCCGGTGGCACCAACAATTCCAACTTTGATCACAACCTTCTCCTGATCCCAATAATGGCTTTGTTCCGTATTCTAACACCAGCGAGCAGCTTTTTGCCGGATGCGGCTGTACTCAGGCTGCTGCCATCTGCATAATCGTGAACTCATCAATCCAAGTTTTTTGAAGGACAGACATGGCCTGGCTGGAAGCGTTTCACTTGATCTCGGTAATCTGCTGGTTTGCAGGTATTTTTTATCTGCCGCGGCTTTTTGTCTATCACGCCATGAGCGACGACCCCATCAGCAAAGAGCGCTTTGTTGTCATGGAGCGCAAGCTTTACCGGGGCATCATGACGCCATCTGCCGTCGCCACTGTCTTCTTCGGCGCCTGGCTGATCTACAGCGCACCGGATTTTTACCTGCGTCAGGGCTGGTTGCACGTCAAGCTCGTCATCGTTGCCCTGCTGATCGTTTACCACATCAGCTGCGGCTGGTTCTGGGCCAGATTTCGTGACGACAGAAACACTCACAGCCACACATTTTTCCGTATTTACAATGAAGTTCCGGTATTCGCGCTGGTCGCGATTGTCATCCTCGCAGTGGTAAAACCGTTTTGAGCAGGTCAGCGCATACAAAACCCATGGTGCTGTGCCTGAGCGGACTGGACCCCAGTGGTGGTGCCGGCATTCAGGCGGACATGGAGGCAATGCTGATGACCGGCTCACACTGCCTGCCGGTCATTACATCGCTGACGGTTCAGAACACCCAGAACGTGCAGGCCACACAGCCCGTTAACGGCGAAATATTGCGTCATCAGGTCGAATCACTACTGTCCGACCTCAGCATTTCGGCAATCAAGATCGGTCTGCTGGATGGTCCCGACAATGTCCGTGTGGTGGCGGACATTGTCAAGCAGTTGCGCGACGTCCCAGTGGTTGCGGACCCGGTACTGATCGCGGGAGGCGGCTATGATTTTGGCGCCGTCGACATTATCGACCTCTATCTCGAACAGATCGCTCCTCACGCCACCATCATGACCCCCAATACCCATGAACTTTTCCGGCTCGCCAAGGGATCTGATTCTCAGTCAGAGGCGGCGGAAAGATTGCTGCAGGCCGGTGCGAAACATGTACTTGTGACGGGCGGTCACGAGCCAGGCGAGCTGATTACCAACCGACTCTACTCTGGCGAAAAGCGTGACGATCCCTGTCAGTGGCAATGGGCACGTCAGCCCGGGGAGTATCACGGTTCCGGGTGCACACTGGCCGCCGCGCTGGCGTCGTATCTTGCTCAGGGAAATAACGTCACAGACGCTGCTAGCCTGGCGCAGGACTTCACCTGGCAAGCCATCAAACACGGCTGGCAGCCTGGTGCCGGACAGTTCATTCCCAATCGCCGGTATCCGCTTGAGATATGATACGGCCGCCTGCTTTGCTAGAATGGCGGGCGGTGCAGACAACCCAGGATTAAACTTTTGACCGACCAGCAGGCGCGAAGGCTTCGCGGCGTATATGCAATCACTGACTCAAAGCTGCTCGGCGGGAAGCGATTGCTTCCTGCAGTCGAAGAGGCCCTGGCAGGCGGCGTGAGCCTGGTCCAGTACCGTAACAAGAGCGCAGACTCGTCAGTGCGACTTGGCGAAGCGACGAGCCTGCAGGCCCTCTGCAGCAAATTCGGCGCAATGTTGCTGATCAACGATGACATTGAATTGTGCCTGGCGGCCGGCGCAGCCGGTGTGCATCTTGGCCAGAGTGACACCAGCCTTGTGCAGGCCAGACGCACACTTGGCCCGGATGCCATTATCGGCATCACCTGTCACAATCGGGACGAGCTTGTCATCAAAGCAGAACAGGAAGGCGCAAGTTACATCGCTCTTGGCCGGTTTTTCCCGTCAGAGACCAAACCTGATGCACCGGCAGCAAACCTGAATGACCTGCGACGCGTAAGACAGCTGACGACTTTGCCAATAGTCGCGATTGGCGGTGTCACTGCCGATAATGGCGACGCTTTGCTGGAGCTTGGTGCCGACATGCTGGCAGTCATTCATTACCTGTTTGCCAAGCCAGATGTAAAAAAACGCGCCGAAGCCCTGGCCCGATTATTTGCCTGACAGAACATCCAGACAGAAGGATTAAACCCGATATGACTGAATCACACGTACCCCACCACGACCCCAAACGCTCTGCGGCCCTGTTCGAAGAAGCTCAACAGTATATTCCCGGTGGCGTTAATTCACCGGTCCGGGCATTCCGCGGTGTGGGCGGCACGCCACTTTTTTTCAGTGGCGGACAGGGTGCTTACCTGATAGACGAAGACGAAAACCGTTACGTTGACTTTGTTGGCGCCTGGGGCCCCATGATTCTCGGCCACTGCCATCCATCCGTCATTCAGGCACTGCAGCTGCAGCTGAACAAGGGCCTTGGATATGGTGCTTCAACAGCAGCGGAAGTAGAGATCGCCAAAACCATCTGCAAGCTGGTTCCGTCCATAGAAAAGGTCCGCCTGGTAACCTCCGGTACAGAGGCAACCATGAGCGCCATCCGCCTGGCTCGCGGTTACACACGCCGCGACAAGGTGGTCAAGTTTGAGGGCTGCTATCATGGCCATGTTGACGGACTGCTGGTCAAAGCCGGTTCAGGGGCACTGACACTTGGCGAGCCTGACTCTTTGGGTGTGCCGACCTCATACACTGATCAGACCTTTGTGCTGACCTACAATGATATTGACGGCATGCGCGAGTTATTCGATCAACGGGGCGAGGAAATCGCCTGCGTCATTGTGGAGCCAGTAGCCGGCAACATGAACCTGGTACCACCAGTGCCCGGATTCCTGGAGGCGATGCGTGAGCTTTGCACCAAGTATGGCGCAGTGCTGATATTTGATGAAGTCATGACTGGATTCAGAACCGCACTGGGTGGAGCCCAGTCGGTTTATGGTGTGACACCCGACCTGACTACATTGGGCAAAGTTATTGGCGGAGGCTTGCCGGTGGGCGCTTTCGGTGGCAAGGCCGAGATCATGAATTGTATTGCTCCGCTCGGTGGCGTTTACCAGGCCGGCACACTGGCGGGCAGCCCGCTCGCGGTGGCGGCTGGCCTGGCCATGCTGACAGAGATCCAGCGACCCGGTTTCCATGACCAGCTGACCGCACGCACCGCCCAGATGCTGGCTGGCCTCCAGGAACTGGCAGATGCCGCCGGCATCCCCTTCACAACCAGTCAGGTGGGAGGCATGTTTGGATGTTTCTTCTCGGAGGAAAAGCAGGTAACACGTTTCGACCAGGTCATGGCCTGCAATGTGGAGCAATTCAAGCGCTACTTCCATTTGATGCTGGAAAATAACATCTACCTGGCGCCCTCTGCTTTTGAGGCTGGTTTCGTTTCGGCTGCGCACGGCGACAAAGAAATCGAACTGACACTGGCAGCTGCCAAAAAAGCCTTTGCTGCATTGTGATACAACAGGAATCAAAATCAGGAACAATCAATGACAACATATGACGTGTACGGCATCGGCAATGCGCTGGTCGACAAAGAATTCGAAGTAGACGACAATTTTTTTGTCGAAGCAGGTATCGAGAAAGGTTTCATGACTCTGATGGATGCGCAGCCCCAGCAAGTCATCCTCGACCTGCTGAGCCAGCGCTATCCACTGAAAAAGCAGGCCGGTGGCGGCTCCGCTGCCAACACACTTTACGCAGTAAGCCAGTTTGGTGGCAAAACATTCTATGCCTGCAAAGTAGCCAATGATGAAACTGGTGATTTTTACGTCAGCGCCCTTGGCGACCACAACATCAGCACCAATCTGGGTGCTCAGCGCGAACCCGGCATGACCGGCCGCTGCCTGGTCATGGTGACACCTGATGCTGAGCGGACCATGCTGACACACCTGGGAATTTCGTCACTGGTGTCGCCGTCAGATGTCCGGGAAGATATAGTGGCCCAGGCCAAGTTCGTATATATCGAGGGTTATCTGGTTACATCTGATTCGGCGCGCGCGGCTGCAAAAAAACTGAAGACCTGCGCAGAGCAGCACGACGTAAAGACGGCATTGACCTTCTCCGACCCGGCGATGGTCGAGTATTTTAAAGATGGTATCAATGAAGTGCTTGGTGACGGCGTCGACCTGCTGTTCTGCAATGAGCAGGAAGCCAGGATCTGGGCCGACGAGGACGATTTCGAAAAAGCCTGCAAAAAAATTGCCACAGTGGCCACAAGCTTTGTGATTACACGTGGTGCCAGAGGCGCATTATTGTTTGATGGTCAGAATTACATCGATATTGCCCCGCACAACGTCAAGGCGGTGGACACAAACGGGGCCGGAGACATGTTTTCCGGTGCATTTCTTTATGGCATCACGCAAGGCATGTCATTCCAGAAAGCCGGTGAACTCGCCAGCCTGGCCTCGGCCACGGTGGTCACTGAGTTTGGCCCAAGACTGGAGCCGGAGCAGCACTTACAATTGCTGGAGAAGCTGAGCTAGGACTTGTGGTCAGCGGGCTACAAAGTGCAGCCCAAAATCGAAGGATGCCCGGCCCGGCAGGCATGTAGCCAGCGGACCGGGCAGCACATTCACAATTCAGGCACGAAGATCGTCGACGAACTTCTTGACGCCATCAAACCAGCTGGTTTTCTTGGGAGACTGCTGACCTTCGGTATCTCCGATAGTCTGGAACTCCTGCAACAGCTCTTTCTGGCGGCGCGTCAGCTTAACCGGCGTCTCCACAACAACCCGACACAGCAGGTCGCCCGGGCCACCACCTCTGACAGAGCTGACGCCCTTGCCGCGCAGGCGGAATAATTTCCCGGTTTGTGTCTCGGCAGGAATTTTCAATTTGACACGTCCATCCAGAGTCGGGACTTCAAGTTCCCCACCCAGAGCCGCATCAACGAAACTGATGGGAATTTCGCAGTGCAGGTCACGCCCTTCGCGCACAAATATCTTGTGCGGACGCATGTGAATCTGCACGTACAGATCGCCGGGAGGCCCACCGTTTACACCGGCCTGACCTTCGCCAGTGAGCCGGATTCGATCCCCCTCATCCACGCCGGCAGGCACTTTAACCGAGAGCGTCTTCTGCTCTTCGACCTGACCACGGCCGTGACAGGAGTTACAGGGATCCTTGATCTGCTTGCCACTGCCATGACAGCGTGGACAGGTCTGCTGCACCGAGAAAAATCCCTGCTGCATTCGCACCTGACCCAGGCCGTTACAGGTTGAACAGTCAACGGGCGCCGAACCTTTTTTGGCGCCTGTGCCGTCACAGGTATCACAGGTGACCGCGGTTGGAATGCGAATCTTGACCGTTGTTCCCTTAACGGCGTCTTCCAGATTCAGCTCCAGGTTGTAACGCAGATCCGAGCCTTTGCGGACACCGCTGCGGCCACCACCAGCGCGGCCGCCTCCACCAAAGATGTCTCCAAAGATATCACTGAAGATATCACCGAAATCACCGGCTCCATGCGCACCACCCTGCTGGTTAACGCCAGCGTGCCCGTACTGGTCGTATCGGGCACGTTTATCCGGGTCGGACAGCACTTCAAATGCTTCGTTGGCCTGTTTAAACAGCTCTTCCGACTCTTTGTTGCCGGCATTTCTGTCAGGGTGATGCTTCATGGCAACGCGCCGGTAGGCCTTTTTGATATCGGCCTCCGACGCATCACGGGCTACACCCAGTACTTCGTAATAATCTTTTTTCGACATAGTCCGTCAGCCAGTATCTTATTTATCGTCCTTCACTTCCTCGAACTCCGCATCCACTGCGTCATCCGCGCCTGCGGACTTGTCGCTGGCTCCTGCCTCATCAGCGCCAGCATCTGCGGCTCCGGCGGCACCCTGCTGCTCAGCATACATCTTCTGAGCCAGGCCTGATGATGCCTCGGTCAAGGCTTTGGTCTTTTCCTCGATCTGCTCAAGTTCGCCAGCTTTCATGGCCTCTTCCAGGTCGCTGATGGCAGACTCAATCTTGGCCTTTTCATCAGCGTCCACCTTGTCACCGGCATCAGCAAGTGTTTTGCGGGTGGCATGAATCAGACCATCGGCTGTATTGCGGGCTGTCACCAGCTGCTCAAACTTCTTGTCTTCCGCCGCGTTGGCCTCGGCATCCTTGACCATACGCTCGATCTCTTCGTCGGTCAGACCGCTGGACGCTTTGATGACAATCGACTGTTCTTTGCCAGTCGCCTTGTCTTTGGCAGATACGTTCAGAATACCGTTGGCATCCAGGTCGAAGGCTACTTCAATCTGCGGCATACCACGCGGTGCTGGCGGGATATCACTCAGGTCGAAGCGTCCCAGAGACTTGTTCTGGTTAGCCTGCTTGCGCTCACCCTGAACGACGTGAATGGTCACCGCAGTCTGATTGTCGTCCGCCGTCGAGAAAACCTGGGTTTTCTTGGTCGGGATGGTTGTGTTTTTGTCAATCAACACGCTGGTGACACCACCCAGTGTCTCAATACCCAGAGACAGCGGTGTTACGTCCAGCAGCAGTACATCATTCACCTCACCTGACAGCACAGCCGCCTGGATCGCAGCACCCATCGCCACCGCCTCATCCGGGTTGACGTCACGGCGTGCTTCCTTGCCGAAAAAGTCAGCGACTTTTTTCTGTACAAGAGGCATGCGCGTCTGACCACCGACCAGGATGACGTCGTTGATTTTGCCAACGTCCAGACCAGCGTCTTTCAGTGCAATACGAACCGGCTCCAGTGTGCGCTCAACCAGCTCTTCCACCAGTGATTCGAACTTGGCACGGGTCAGCTTTTGCACAAGGTGCTTGGGACCTGATGCATCAGCAGTAATGTAAGGCAGATTCACCTCTGTCTGCTGAGACGATGACAGCTCGATCTTGGCCTTCTCAGCAGCTTCTTTCAGACGCTGCAGTGCCAGTGGATCGCTGCGCAGATCCATGCCCGACTCCTTCTTGAACTCATCCGCAAGATAGTCGATCAGGCGCAGGTCAAAGTCCTCACCACCCAGGAAGGTATCACCATTGGTGGACAGCACTTCAAAGGTGTGCTCACCGTCGGTCTCGGCAATCTCGATAATGGAAATATCGAAGGTACCGCCACCCAGGTCATATACAGCAATGGTGCTGTCACCGGACTTCTTGTCCATACCATAGGCCAGCGCTGCTGCTGTCGGCTCATTGATGATGCGCTTGACTTCAAGCCCGGCGATTTTACCGGCATCCTTGGTTGCCTGACGCTGCGAGTCATTGAAGTAAGCTGGAACTGTTACGACCGCTTCAGTAACTGGCTCACCCAGATAGTCCTCGGCCGTCTTTTTCATCTTTTTCAGCACCTGAGCTGAAATCTGCGGCGGCGACATATTGTTGTCATTCACGCGTACCCAAGCGTCACCATTGTCCGCCTTGGTTATTTCATAAGGCACCATCTTGATGTCTTTCTGAACGACTTCGTCCTTGAACTGTCGCCCAATCAGTCGCTTGATGGCGAACAGTGTGTTCTTGGGGTTGGTGACCGACTGGCGCTTGGCAGGCTGACCCACCAGCGTTTCGCCATCTTTGGTGTAGGCGATGACGGACGGCGTTGTACGATCCCCTTCCGCATTCTCAATGACCTTGGCCTTGCCGCCTTCCATGATGGAGACACAGGAGTTGGTTGTACCCAGGTCAATACCGATTATCTTGCCCATAATATCCTCTCCAGAAAACCTTTGATGTCTATATTGGTTCACAGCCGCTGATTTCAAGGGCTGTAGCAAATTTATTTAGGCCCGTTCAGGCCTTGACGCTGACGCCATCGTGACCGCCAGCACCTGATGGGGCCTTGGCTACCATGACCATGGCAGGGCGCAGCACGCGACCATTCAGCGTGTAGCCTTTCTGCATAACGGCTACCACGGAGTCCGGCTCAGCCGTCTCGCTCTCCATCATGCCCATGGCCTGATGGAATTCCGGGTTAAACGGCTCACCCACCGGATCCAGCGCCAGTACATTGAACTTCTGCAGACAGTTGGTGAAACTTTTCAGAGTAAGCTCCACGCCCTGCTTGAGGGCTGTTACCAGCTCATCATCCTTGTCCGCAGCCGCCTGCAGCGCACGCTCCAGATTGTCGATGACAGGCAACAGCTCAGAGACCAGCTTCTCCTGGCCATATTTGTGCGCTCGCTCCACATCCTGTTCGGCCCGGCGCCGAATGTTTTGCATGTCGGCATGCAGACGCAGAACTTCGCTTTGATGAGCCGCCATTGTCTCCTCCGCCTCTGCCAGGCGGTCCAGTGCCTGCTGCAGGGTCAGCCCGTCATCACCGGCCGCATCCTGCTTGTCTGCGGAGGCTTCTTGTGCGCCATCAGACTCAGTGCCGGCAGCCTGCTCGACGCCCTCGTCATTCGGCTGCAAGTTTTCTTCCTTTGGATCCTGCTTGTTGGTTTCAGGCGTTTGCTCACTCATATCTATGCAACCTCAATCCTCTGCAATCTTGATTCTGTAGCTCATCGAATTTCTGCCACGCGGGCTATCTGCTCAATATGGGGGCGTCGTGATATGATTCAAGGCATCAATACAGCGATTTTTCAAACCAGGCACTATAATCAAATTAAATGCTGATACTTCTGTCCATACGCAACTACGCCATCGCCGAGAGCCTGGATATTGAACTGTCGGCGGGCATGACCGCCATTACCGGCGAAACCGGCGCCGGCAAGTCAATCATCCTGGGGGCCATGAGCCTGATCCTCGGCGATCGCGCCGACCGCGACGCAGTTCGCAGCGGCTGCGACCGTGCCGATATCACTGCCGAGTTTGATGTCTCCCGACTGACGGCAGCGCGCCAATGGCTGGCGGAAAACGCTCTGGATTCGGACCATCCGGACCAGTGCCTTATCCGGCGCAGCGTATCGGCCGATGGGCGCTCACGCGCCTGGATCAATGGGGCGCCAGTAACCCTGCAGTCGCTTGCCGAGCTCGGTGCTCTGCTGATGGACATACACAGCCAGCATGAGCATCACTCTCTGCTCAAGAAGGCTACCCATCAGCAGCTGCTGGATGATTACGCCGGCCATACGCCAGCAACGACCAGGCTGCGCGAACTGGCAGAGCAGTGGCGCCAGACCCATAAAGAGCTGGAGAGCCTTCTGAATGACAGTAATGAACAGTCTGCTCAACTTGAACTTGCCCGATACCAACTGGAAGAGCTGGACCAACTGAACCTGCAGGACGACGAGCTGGACAGCCTCGACCAGGAACTTGATGAGTTAACTCACGCCGAATCGCGCCTGGCCAAGCTGCAGGCGCTGCTTCAGCTATGTCGAGAGGATGACGAAGCCAATATCGTGCAGATGCTTCAGCACAGCCAGGCACTGGCCGCCGAATGCGGGCAGAGCAGCGCACTGCAGAATATTCAGGACATGCTCAGCACAGCCCTGATACAGGTTGAAGAGGCCGCCAGTGAGATAAACCGTCATCTGGACAGTATTGAGATCAACCCCGAACGACTGAATGAAGTAAACGAACGGCTTGGACAGATTCATCAACTTGCGCGCAAACATAAAGTAAGACCCGAGTCGCTGGTCGAGATGCGCGCACAGCTGCAGCAGCAACTTCAATGTCAGGCGAACAACGCCGAAGCAATCACTCACTTACAGGAAGCAGCCGACCGTCTGCAGCGCGAGTGGCAGGATCAGGCCAGCCAGATTAGCGCCGCGCGCTCAAAGGCAGCCGACCTTCTCTCCGAGGCCGTCAATCAGCAGCTGGCTGCACTTGCCATGCCAGACGCGCGGCTTTCAGTTGAGCTGGTCGCACAGGACAGCGCCCACCCGCAGCCCTTCGGCCTGGAACAGGCGGAGTTTCTGATCAGCACCAACACCGGGCAGTCTGCCAAACCTCTGGCCAAGATTGCCTCAGGAGGCGAATTGTCTCGCATCAGCCTGGCTATTCAGGTAATCACGGCGATGACTTCGGACACACCAACGCTGGTATTCGATGAGGTCGACGTAGGCATTGGTGGCTCTGTCGCACGGACAGTTGGCAGACTGCTCAAGCAACTTGGCGCGCGCAGTCAGGTATTGTGCGTGACCCACCAGCCGCTGGTTGCCAGCCAGGCCAATCAACACCTTTTTGTCAGCAAACAGACCCAGGGCAATCAGACACAATCAAGTGTCTCGCTGCTGGAAGAAGAGGACAGATTGACGGAAATCGCCAGAATGCTGGGCGGCGACAGCGATTTAAAGGGCCGGCCCAGCGAAGAGTCGCTGGCCCATGCACGGGAACTGACTGCTGCCAGTGCCAGTTGAAATGATCGTCAGACAAATATCAGGCTGAACGCTGACACTCAGAGCATATGCCGTACAGATAAAGGCTGTGGTCAGTTATTTCGAAGCCAAATTCGGCAGCAATCTTGTCCTGCCGATCTTCGATGACTTCATCAAAAAACTCTTCCACTCGTCCACACTTATTGCAGACCAGGTGGTCATGATGTTCGGCTGTGTGAAGTTCGAAAACAGAATGCCCGCCCTCGAAGCGGTGACGCATCACCAGGCCAGCCGACTCGAACTGGGTCAGCACGCGGTACACGGTAGCCAGGCCGACTTCCTCCCCAGCTTCAATCAATGCCTTGTAGACATCTTCAGCACTCATGTGGCGGGTTTCGGAACTTTCCAGCAATTGCAGAATCTTTACCCTCGGCAATGTGACTTTGAGGCCCGCTTTGCGTAGTTCCTGATTTTCTGAGGACATTTTGATTCTCGCACAGTTTTTGGCTAAAGGTGTTATCCTGCCTTGTTTTACCGCAGGCAACTGCATACGCTATTATGCACACTAATCAGGTGAGTTAAAAGTTTGGACCCGTTATCAATGGTTGATCATATGAAAACATCCCGCCATACAAAATGGCGCTTAGCGCCAATGGCCATTATGGCATGCCTCATCCTGGGTGCGTGCTCTTCCCTGCCTGTGCCACAGTTCCCGGGGGTCTACAAGATTCCAATCGCACAGGGCAATATAATTACCCAGGAGATGGTTGACCAGCTTGAGCCTGGCATGACGCCTCGGCAGGTGATCTTTGTCATGGGTTCACCGCTGGTTCGCGACCCATACAACCAGCAGCGCTGGGATTACGTCTACAACTACCAGCCGGGCGGCGGCGAACGTGGCCAGGAGCGGCTGACACTGTATTTCGAAAACGATGAGCTGGTCCGATTTGAAGGCGACTTTGAGCCAGGCCCGGATGCTGCGTGGCACAGTGTCAGCGAAGCCCAGGAAGCTTCCTGAGCATTTCCACCAGCTATCCGAAACCACTCAAACGAAGGGTTTAATTCATGATCAGCGACATCGACAAAACGCTTGAACATGCTCAGCAGATCTGTACACAACAGGGTGTGCGGCTAACCGAGAAGCGCCGTCGTGTCCTGCAGGTTGTTCTGGAATCGGCAGAGCCACTGTCCGCCTATCAGATAGCCGACAACTATAGAGATCACTACGGCAAAACACTGTCCGTCATGTCGGTCTATCGAATGCTGAACTTCCTCAAGGACAATGAGCTGGTCCATCGTCTGGAGACCACCAACCAGTATCTGCCATGCTCACATATCCGCTGCCAGCACGACCACGAGGTGCCGCAATTCCTGATCTGCGACAACTGTAAAGGTGTAGATGAAGTAGGTATCCGCAAAGAAATTCTCAACGAGCTCAGTGCCAACATAAAAGACACCGGGTTCACACTGGCCCGCCAGCAACTTGAATTCAGGGGTATCTGTAGCGCCTGCCAGCGGGCTGGCGCTACACTCAAGCTTAACTGAAGAGCTGGGTCAGAAGAGCCAGTTAAATAGATACACCCGGCGCAGGTGTGGCATTGCTTAACTGATCCAGCGTCGGCAGCTGCGGAGCAAACTCCCGGTGACAGGTTTCACAGGTCTCAATTAATTGCCCGCCTGCACGCTGCATCAAATCTGTATTGCGACTACGTACCGCATTGACCGCGCGGGCACCGTCCTGGCTCAGCTGTTCCGCCAACTCCAGCCAGCGAGGATCTGCCGCCAGTTCAGCATCTGCCTGACCCGTGCCTGGGACTTGCAGCAACTCACCACCAAGCTGAACCTGATAGGCGAGATGCTCCAGCTCACGAAAGTCGCGGTCAGTCTGTGGATTGTTCCAGGTAGCGGACCAGTAAGGATCTGAGGCCTTATTGATCAGGGCAACCTTGATTGCATCAAATGCAACCGGCAACTGGTTGACCACCGTATTGCCACCGCCATCACCACCGCCGCCACAAGCGCTCAGTGTGGCCATCAGGGCAATCGCTGCCAAGGTTTTACCTGCAAGCTTTGCATTATTATCGTGCCGCATTTGCCAACTCCTGTCAGTTTAGGATCAATCAGTCAAACCAATGCTATGCGTAACACGCGAGCATTACAACCATTCCCCAGCAGCCCTCAGAACTGACTCGCAAAAGCCCGCAGCGCGTCAACTCCAAGCACGTCAGCCGGTGCCAGTTGCAGGTCCTGTCGTGTCACCTGCCCCAGACTGTCATTCAATGTAGCAAGGTGGATGTCCTCCTGAGACTTTCGCTCTGCAAGGAATCCCTGCAGACCATCTGGCAGCCGTTTATTCACCACCAGCCCGGCAACATCCACGCCAGAGCGAACGAGCTGCGCGTGCAGCTCTATCGTTTCCAGCACCGGCAGGCGCTCCGCCGCCAGAACGATCACAAAACCTGTCTTGTCGGCGTCGGCGAGCGCATCGCGCAAGCCGGCAAAGCGCTGTTTGCGCCGATTTAACAGGCGCCGGATCCGGCTTTCGCGATCCTGGTCCTGCTGTGCGGGCTCATCCCCCAGCGCATTGGCACCGACACTGGAGTCACGGGCCAGGCTCTTGAGGACGGCGCTAAAGCTGTCTGCTTTGTCTCGTCTCTTGATCAAACCTTCCGTCCACGCGGACATCATTTCCGGCAATGCCATCAAGCGGGCCGTATGACCTGAAGGCGCCGTGTCAAACACCACCAGATCATAATCCGATGCCTGCTCAATCACTTCTGCAATACGCTCCAGCATGGCAGCCTCCTGCATCCCGGGGGCATCGCGGGACAGCTCCATGTGCTTGTCAATTTCACCACTCAAGTGAGCCGGCATCATACGTCGCAACGCCGCAGTCACCTCTTCAAGGTGTCGATCAACAGTCTTCTCCGGGTCCAGCTCCAGGCCGTCCAGCCCTGAAGCCAGCTTTACCGGCTTGGGGCCGATGCGCCGATCAAACAGATGCCCCAGATTATGGGCGGGGTCTGTCGAGACCAGCAGCACATTCTTGCCCTGGTCCGCGGCGGCCAATGCAGTCGCTGCGGAAACAGTGGTTTTGCCGACACCACCCTTACCGCCAAAAAAAAGAATCTGCCGAGAGTTGGCAAGTTTCAGCAACATTTGATGTGATCCAATGGAGAGTGTTCAAGGCCCATGCGGTGGTGCCATTCATGAAAACGATCGTAGACCACTGGCAGCAGCTCCAGTGTGTAGTAGGCAGCCGGATTGGGTACGCCCAATGTTTCGGCAAACACCATCAACATAAAAAGATCGTCTTCGTCTCTTTGAGCACGCGCAAACGACTGGCGATAGGGCGCCACATAAAACTCTCGCAGCCCTTTCTCCAACTGCCTGAAAAAGCTGCCGGTCGACTCCTTACTCATGATTTCTCCGTCGATCTTTTTGCGGTGACTTTGCTGGCGCGTTTCGCCCTCAGAAGACGGGCCTCTTTCGGATCAATGATCAAGGGCCGGTATAACTCCACACGATCCTGGTTGACCAGCTGGTATTGCTGCGCGGTAGGGTTGCCACGGCCGTCGAGCAGGCGGGCATAAACCCCTACTCTGACCGTCTCCGGGTTGATTTCCGCAAATTGCTGCAACAGCCCGGAAAGCTCAACTGCCTGCCATGCAGTCGTGCCATCAGGTACCTCAAGGGGCACCTGATGCTGCTGATCCGGCAATGCGTATACCACTGTTACTTCTATCATAACTACCCGTAGAGTACCCGTGCACGTGCGATGACCGAATCGACCTGCGAATTGGCCGAATGCTGGAAGAGCTTTTCCATAGCGGCACCCAGCAAGGATCCTGACCACTCAAAATGCATTTCCAGACTGACCTTGCAGGCGGAATCGGAAAGCGAGGTAAAGCGCCATGTCGCATCAAAGCTTCGAAAAGGCCCCTCAACGAGCTTCATGCGCATTGACTCATTCGGTACGAGCGTATTGCGTGTCGTAAAACTGTAGCGAATGCCAGCCTTGCCCAGTGTCAGCTTACCCACCACCACATCTTCATCGCGCTCCAGAATCTCTGCCGCAATACAGCCCTGCATGAAATTGGGATACTGTTCGATGTCGTTCACCAGCGCATACATCTGGGCGGCAGAATAATTAACCAGCGCACTGCGCTCTATACTTACCATCCTCCGGCTCCCGGCTAGCCCGCCAAAAAGGCAATCAGATCAATAGCGAAGTACTTGGCTGCCACTGAATTGATGAATACAAACAGCAGCACAACCGGCACAAAGGTGCGCAATGAGAATGTCAGATATCGGGCCAGCCCCGAACTGCTGAATTCCGCATCGCCAGAGCCAAGCTCGGCAGCAAAACCATCGCGCCAGCGATAGGCACAGATGATACAGGCAAAAAAACCAACCAGCGGAAGAATCACTTCAGAGAAGGTATCCGCAATCAGGTCGAACAATGACTTGGGACCGCCGCCATAGGGGATAAAGTCCGTCAGCATGGGTGACATACCGAACGACAGCGCCGCCAGCACCGCGCACAAAGTCACCAGTGTCGCCTGCACCAGCACAGCTTTACGACGGGAGAAATTCCATTCGTCAATCATGTACGCGATTGGAATTTCCAGGATTGACACCAATGAGGTTACTGCGGCAAAAAACACCAGTGCAAAAAACACTGTGGCCACCATGCTGGCGCCAAAGTAACCAACAGCATCCTGCATGGACAGGAAAATCTGAGGCAGGTAGGTGAAGATCAAACCGACGCTGCTGGTCGACAGGTCGTCAGGGTCTGTGGCCGGATTGAAGGCAAAAATTGCCGGTAGAATCAGCAGGCCCGCCATAAACGCCACTGATGTGTCGGCAACTGCAACCATCTTGCCTGAGTTGGGGATATTGTCCTCGCGGCTAAAATAGGAGCCATAGGTAATCATGATACCCATGCCCAGAGATAACGAGAAGAAAGCCTGATTCAACGCCGCGTTGATAACCTGCCCATCTAGACGGCTGAAGTCAGGCACCAGGTAGTACTGCACACCCAGCATAGCGTCGTCGAGTGTCATGACAAAAAGTATCAGACCCACCAGCATTAATGCCAGGGTGGGCATCAAAACACGCGCGAGCCTCTCGATACCACCTTTGACACCACCCAGCAGCACCCCGAAGACAAGAATCTGCAACAGGACAAACCAGGGGAAAATGCCCGGGGACCCAATCATGTCGCCAAACGCGGCGTCGGTTGCCAGTATTGACAAATCACCGGTCAAGGTCCGAAACAGAAATATCAAAATCCAAACTGTTACAACCGTGTAGAAAACGGCAATCATAAAGGGAGTCACAATGGCCAGTTTTCCGGCCCAACGCCAGCCAGTGCTATTGTTGGTCAGGGCCGAAAATGCCCCTACCGGGTTCCGCCGCGTATGCCGACCAATGGCTATTTCAGCCAGTAGTACCGGGAAGCAGATTAAGGCCACAAACAGGATATAGACCATCAGGAAAACAGCACCGCCGTTTTTGGATGCCATGACCGGGAATGCGACCAGATTGCCCAGACCTACTGCCGAACCCGCTGCCGCCAGCACGAAACCCAGGCGTGAACTGAACTGACCCCGATCTATTGCCATGATGTATCCTCTTGTTGTTGATCTACGGATTTTAGGGAGTCTGCCCAGCAACCGCAAATATCGGCCGGCAATTTTAGCGAAGGTACGGAAATAAATGTATAATCCGCCGCCATGGCCAAAGCAAAGAAATCCAAAGTTCCCGATACTACCATTGTCCGCAATAAAAAGGCGCTCCACGACTACTTTGTGGAAGACACCTTTGAAGCCGGCATCGCACTGGAAGGCTGGGAAGTAAAAAGTCTGCGAGAGGGGAAAGTGCAGCTGGTGGACAGCTATGTCATTCTGAAAGATGGCGAGGCGTCCATTATCGGCTGTCGTATCAACCCGCTTAACAGCGCCAGCACACATGTGGTTGCCGACCCGGATCGCACCCGCAAGCTGCTATTGCACAAAAAGGAGCTGGCACGGATGTTCTCCAGCGTGCAGCAGAAAGGCCACACATGCATCGCCACCAAGCTTTACTGGAAGGGGCACCTGATCAAGTGTCAGGTAGCGCTGGCAAAAGGCAAGAAGGATCACGACAAACGCGACACTATCAAGGATCGCGAATGGGCGATTCAGAAACAGCGTGTCGTACGCCATCAGAACCGTTGAAGCCTGGAAACTGATTAATCAATGAAAACCAGGCCTTTCAAGGTGGCGATATTTGACTGGGACGGCACGGTTGTCGACTCCGTCGAACACATCACTGACTGTCTGCATCACGCCGCCACTACCATTGGCTTTCCAGCACTGGAGCGGGCCGCCTACCGTAACATCATTGGTCTCGGGCTTGTTGAGGCCCTGAAACAGCTTTATCCCGGCATAACAGCTGAGCAGATGGGCAGCATGCGCGAGGCCTACAGCCGGCATTTTATGGCCACCTCGGCGGCAAATCAGCGCGTGTTTCCCGGTATTACCGGCATTCTGGAAACACTGCACGGCAGCAAACGCCACTGCGCCATCGCCACCGGTAAAAGCCGCCGCGGGCTCGATCTCGCTTTGCAGGCCAGCGGGCTGGCGCACTGGTTTCACCTCAGCCGCTGTGCCGATGAAACACGCTCCAAACCGGATCCCGCCATGCTGCTGGAAATACTGGCACACTTCCAGATCGAGCCAGATGAGGCGGTCATGATCGGAGATACTGTCTACGACCTGGCCATGGCCGAGTCTATTGGTATGCCCGCCATTGGCGTGACCTGGGGCGTTCATGAGTCCGAGGCACTGGCGGCGCACAAGCCCATCGCGATTACTGGCGACATGGCCGAGCTCCAGGCCCTGCTGCGCTGACGACCACCCCACGGTGAAATAAATCAACGGTCTGGCCTGTCTTATGTGATACACTGAAAGTCATTTCGGGGCTGATTTGGATTCGACGCCGGTATCAAAATCCGAGGTGCATGCCGAGAGGGTATAGACTCTCGTAAATCAATCTATGCAACTTCTATAGTTGCCAACGACGAAAACTACGCTCTCGCAGCCTAAATAGAGCCGCGAGCGATTGCCACCGGGATGCCTGTAAACCAGTGATCGCAATCGTCATATAGAACAGGATCGCTGTGGAGTGTGCCTGGCGCAAAGCAGCTAAAACTCACCAGGCTCGCCCAAACCGCCCTGCCCGTCGGGCCGGTACGGGTTAACTCAATAGACGACGCTAAGCATGTAGATCCGAGGACAGCGGACTGACGGACGCGGGTTCAACTCCCGCCAGCTCCACCAATTGAAAAGCAAAGGGGCGGTATCGCGAGATACCGCCCCTTTGCTTTTTCAACCCGAGATATGCGCGCTGTTGATCTCAATACGCCCGGGTTCACAAAACGGCAGAACAGCCGTTTTGGACGCCGCTTGCCGGCGGTGCGAAGCACCGAGCGCCAGGGAAGGCGCAAGTCCACTCCCGCCACCGAAAGTCCTGGCGTCGGCAATACGAACCGAATAAAAGTGTCGTTAACACGAACAACAAGCTGACCGGGATTATCCTGGAGCGAATAAACACTATCTGTGTCGACTCCAATCAGGAGCAGGAACTGATCAATCAGGTAACGACTGTTTTTGAGAGCATCAAAAAGTCGTCCGACCGAGTCAACCAGGCAATGGCAGAGCTGGGCGCAATAGGCTGACAACAGCGGAAATGTGGCTTCCCCGGGCTGGTTTATTATCACCCATTGCTCATGTTAGGCTCTGAGCACCTCGTGCAAGGAGCCGCACATTGGCATGCCTAATCCGCTAACTGACGCCCTGAAGGCAGTCGCACACACCAGCCCATTGAAACTGCTGGGCTTCACGGTACTGTTCATTGGACTGAGTGCGATAGTCCCCTGGACCATCTATCGTGAACTTAATGGCGAACTGAGCGTAATGTGGTCAGTGTTGCTGGCTCCCCGCCTGATCATCACGGCACTCCTGCTTCTGATGGTCTATTATTTTTGCGATGCCCTGCGTTTATGGTTCACCCTGCGCGCCCTTGGCGAGTCACTGCCTTTGCGCGCCATGTCGCCACTGGTATTCATTAATCTGCTGGTCTCCAACATCACCCCACTGGCGACCGGCGGCGGTCTCGTCCAGATCTGGTACCTGCACGGTCGTGGCATCCATGCTGGCGTGGCGACTGCTGCGACCACCCTGCGCACATTGATCGCTAGTCTGATGATTTTTTTGCCCGCGCCACTGTTGCTGTTGAGCCTGGACCCGCTGGAAAACAGCATGGTCGCGCGCAACTGGACGCAATGGCTGGGAGTATTCGCACTGCTTTACCTCGGGTTTTTCATGCTGTTGCTGTGTCGCATTCGTTACATCATTGCCGCAGCCGTCTACATGCTGTCTATCGCACAGCAGATCAGACTGCTGAGTGCACAGCGAGGTCACCGCTGGCAACAGAAATTAAAACGCGAAATGATCCGCTTTAATCGCAGCTTCAGATCGTTTATCAATGGCAAACCACTGGACATCGCGATGGCCCTGATCAGCACAGCCATTTTTTTGCTGTCGCTGTTTTCGTTTCCTGCTCTGTTGATGTGGCACCTGGGTTACGACGTCGACTATCCACTGGTTATTGGCGTCATGGTGGTCAATACTTTTATCATGTACTTCGCACCAACACCTGGCGCGGCCGGAATCGCAGAAGGCGCATTTGCACTGTTTTTCGCCAGCCTGCTAAGCAACGCGGACCTGGTTCTGGTGATGCTTGGCTGGCGATTTCTGACGGTACATCTGGGCATGCTGATCGGGATACCAGTCACGATCCATGCCCTGCTACAGGGGGAGCGGCGAGATGCGTAAGCGCATATTGCAGTGGCTGTTCTGGCTAAGCATCAGCGTGGCTGCCGTTCTTGTTATCTATAAAGTCTATCTTAATTTCTTTGAGAACGACTTCGGCGCCGAGCATGCGATTCAAGTTGAAAGTATTGAATCCTTGCTGAGGGATCGCAGTCAGTTTCGTTTTGCGGTCATTGGAAACATTACCAACTCTGTCGGTATTTTCGAGCGTAAGATCATACCCCGTTTGAATGCTCAGGATTATGACTTTGTAGTGTCTGCAGGTAACGCGGTCTCATCTGGCGGCGAGGACAAATATCGCGCTGTCTATCGCACTCTCTCGAGGCTTCAGATGCCCTATCTGCTGACCTTTGGCCCACTTGAAGAGAGCCGTATTGGCGGCTTTCGTTTCTATGACCATTTCGGGCCCTACCACTACAGCTTCACTGCAGGCAACAGTCGCTGGATATTCCTGGACAGCACCGGAACGACAGACTTTGGCTGGCAAATGCGCTGGCTTGATGAGGAGCTGAGAAACTCGCAGGATCAGAACATTTTTGTTTTCAGCGCCAATCCGCTTTACCCGGTCGATGAGTCTGGCCTGTTTCGTATCGGAGGGGATTATCTGTTCGACTCATCAGTAAGACCTGGCATCACGCAGATGCTGGAGATGGCTCAGGTAGACGCAGTTTTCTCGACTATTCTTCCGGTATTTGACCTGCAGGAGCATAACGAAACTGACTATGTTGTTACCGGTGGCGCTGGCGGCTTTGTTCTGAACAATGATCGCAGTCGTCACCACTATGTTTCCGTCAGGGTCGATGGCAATCAGATAACCATCCAGGAGCAACAACTGGACATCGGCCAGCATCCGTTCTGGCGCAGCCTGGAAAGTCTGTGGTTCTTTATTCATTCGCTGTTTTACGTCGGTTATCTCAACTTCATTTTGCTGGTCAGCCTGTTTGTGGCTGCGGCGATCTGGCTTCACAGACAGATTTTCGAAGACAGGGACTACTATCCGGATTTCGATATCGACCCGGATGTATTGGCGGATACCCCACTGCGAGTATCCATGTTCACCAACAATTATCTGCCGTTTATTGGCGGTGTACCCATTTCGATTGATCGGCTGCATCAGGGGCTGCAGGCTGCAGGCCATCAGGTGCAGATTGTGGCGCCCCGATACCGGAACTCACCGGCGTCAGAAAGCGGAGTACTGCGTCTCCCATCGCTGCTGCCATTCGGGCACCAGAAGGAATTCCGCCTGGCAAATATTTTCCTGCCGCGACTGTTCAGACAGGTACGCCAGTTCAAACCCGACGTCATTCATGTGCACCATCCCTTCTGGCTGGGGCGCGCAGGACTGGTGATAGGGCGCATTCTCGGTGCGCCCGTCGTGTACACTTACCACACACGCCTCGAGCACTACGCGCACTACGTCCCACTGCCGACCCCACTGTTCAGGAACCTGATCTCCCATACACTGGTAAAGCGATTTGCCAATCTCTGTGATGCTGTGATTGTTCCAACCAGTTCAGCTGAAGAGTACCTGCGTATCATAGGTGTCAAGAGCCCCATATTTGTACAGCCGACTGGCATCGAATATCAGCGATTCTCTGAACATGACAATAGCGCTGCGGCCCGTCTGAAGAAAGAGCTCAACCTGAGCGATGAGAAAGTGCTTATCTCGATTTCACGGCTGAGCAGGGAAAAGAATATAGATTTCATGCTTGAGGGCCTTGCGCAGCTGAAGTCTCGCTGCGACCAGTCGTTCAGGCTTCTCTTGATAGGTGACGGACACGATCGGCAACGATTGAGTGCACGAATCGAGTCCCTTGGCCTGAAGCAACACGTAACGCTAATCGGATCCGTCCCTCCCGATCAGATAGCCAGTTATTGTCAGCTGGGTGACCTTTTTGTCTTTGCCTCGCGCTCGGAAACACAGGGCATGGTTGTTCTTGAGGCCATGGCAGCCGGCATGCCTGTCGTCGTGGTTCGCTCAAGCGGCATTGATGACATCGTACAGCAAGGCGTTAATGGCTTTAAGACCGGCCCCTCCCTGACAGCCTGGACTGAAAAGGTGGAGCTGTTATTAGGTAATTCGGAGCAGCGCCACAAGATGGCCCAGGAAGCCCAGTCTTTTGCTGCGTCCTATGACACTGGCGCCTTCAGCCAGTCAGTATCCCGAATCTATCGCTATGTCGTGGTTGCCCGCGAACGGCGGCATAGTCGTGCGGGTGATTGATATTGGCGAATTGAACAGCATCGACTCCTGGTAATCGCACCTCGACTACAGGCTTATGTTCAAGCCAGCGGTGAACGGAGCGGCCTCCACTATCCAGCCAGTCATGCAGATCAGCACGCCAGTGCTCCGGATTCAATGCCAGACATAACGGCTGCCGCTGTGTTCCATCGTGCAACACCGCTATTGTGTCCGGTGAGCACAGGCTGCTCACAAGCTTTCGCGGCAACAGCGCGGGCAGCAACGGCATATCACAGGGAACAATCACCAACGGCCAGTTTCCTGAAGCGAGCGCCAAGATTGACTCTATGCCACCCAAAGGCCCCACGCGCTCCGGTCTCAGGTCAGAAACTACAATCCCCGGCATGCGCGCGTAGATGTCCAGGTTTCGGTTGGCGCTGATAATCACAGAAGTATCTGGCAAGCCGGGACAGCGCAGTCGATCCGCAAGCATCTCGACAAATGTGACCTGACGCTCTAGCGGGTGCAGGCCGAGCAGACCTTTATCCTGCCCGCCCATTCGCTGCCCGGCGCCGCCACAAAGAATCGCCAGATCGTATCGGCCGTTGCCGTCAAACATTCAGAATCGTGCCTCTGCCATCAACCAGAACTTGCTGGTGTCCTGGGCAAACTGCTCAGCCGTGTAGCGAGCGTATTTGGCTGTCAGCGTGTAACGTGTACCTAAGGCTCTGCCCAGCTGTATATTCCATTCTTTACCATAATCCAGGCCAGATACATCTGACTGATAGTCGTGGTGATGCAGCTGCATGGCGAATCCGGCGACGTTACCAGACACGCTGAACTGGTTGTCGCGCATACCAGCTGAGGGCGTTGTTAAAAATTTATCTGCCCAGCCCTGAAACGTGTGCAAGGTTGCCAATGGCGTCTGCATGGCAACACCTGCACTGCTGTCAGCACCAAGTAACTCATGCGCCCAGCCAAGCCGCCATCCAGCATGTGTGATCCCCAGGCCGGCGTGGTAGTAGTCTACGTCGAAGTTAACCGGGTTATTGGCGGCATCTGCCTGCTGGGCAGCTTCAAGTCGATAATCGAGCCGCAGATTCTCTCTGACATCGAACGCCCCATTAACGATCAGACCTGTGGTAGCAGAGGACAATGCAGCCGCATCATCGAAATCCAGTGCAATATGATAGGCAGCCAGCTCCATCGCCGGGCTGACTGTCCAACGCGCATTCAGGATATGATGATCGCTGTCCAGAGATGCTGCCGGCACACCTGCCTCTGGCCCAAAAATACGTTGTGTATCGTCAACCCAGGCATAGTTAAGCTGCCATTGCTCAGCGGGTTTGTAAGCAACATCGATTGCGTCATAAGTCTGTTCATTCTGACGCCAGCCAACGCCACCAATCATTCGCTGGTTCTCCCTAAGCAGGCGCTGGCGGCCTGCTGTCAGCGTCAGCCGATCACGCTGCAGTCGCAGCGCCGCCTGATTCAGGTCGGTCCCGTCCGGGTCAACGATGACCGGGCGCGTGAGCATGCCGTTACGGGTGCTGTTGAAGCTGTCATCACCCAGATAGCTGACATTGTCTACTTCCACCAGAAGGGAAAGGTTTTGCCAGCTTCCGCTTCTATAAGTCAGTCGGGTACGCAGCGTATTGGCCAGCGCATCCCTGGCCAGTGCATCGTCGTCCACTTGTTCACTTCTCGCCCTGAATGAAATTGACGTGCCGCCTTGCGTCAGCGCCTCGGCAATACTGTCTGCTTCTGCTGCGCCTGCAATCGCTGGCGCTGTTGTCAGCATCATGGCAGCAGCGATGGTTCTGCCCATGGCCATCCTGCTGCGTGACACTTGATGCGATGCGGGTTCAACGGCGTCAGATTTTTGTTCTGCCAGGGAGACCACGTTGCCCACCACTAGCAGGCAGGGCGTCTGAAGTTTGTGCTGCTTTGCCATTTGCTCGATTTCCTTAAGTTGACAAGTAATAGTTCTCTGATGCGCGTAGCTTCCATTCTCGATCAGTGCCGCCGGTGTATTGAGCGACATGCCATGAGAGCCAAGCTTATTCTGAATTCGCTGCAGAGAACCCAACCCCATGTAGAAGACCAGCGTGCGATTCGGGTCAGCAGCCAGCGATGCCCAGTCTGTATCAGCGCCATCGTCACTATGGTGTGCGGTGGTCAGGCAGACGCTGTCGGCTACCTTGCGCTGTGTCAGTGGAAATCCCGATGCCGCTGCGCAGGCAGCTGCCGCTGTGATTCCCGGCACGATATGCACAGGGATCCCTGCTGCACGTAGAGTCTGCATCTCCTCGCCGCCGCGTCCAAAGATGAACGGGTCACCGCCCTTGAGCCTGACCACTTTGCAACCACGGCGGGCATGCTTCACCAACAGGGCCTCAATCTCGTGCTGGGGCACCCGATGAAAACCCGGCCGTTTTCCAACATCCAGCATGACGGCGTCATCGCGCGCTTCATCCAATAACTGTGGCGAGACCAGACGATCATAGACCAGCACATCCGCCTCCCGGATCAGGCGTAAACCACGCACGCTGATCAGCTCCGGGTCGCCCGGGCCGGCGCCAACCAACCACACTTCACCTGCCCTGTGAATATCACTCTGTACTAGTGACAACATACCGCCTCCTCGGCTTCAGCCGGCTGGTTCTCAGCCAATAGTCTTTTGATTTCTGGTATACAGGAACCACAATTGGTCCCCGCCCGACAGGACGAGCCGACTTTTTCAACTTCGTCACAACCCGCATTAATCGCAGCCACAACAGTGCTCTGATAGACGTTGTGGCAGGTGCAGACCAAGGGTCCGGCTCGTTGTGCAGACGGGTCGGCAGGAATACCCAGCAGTAACGCAGGCACCGACATGGCCGTGGCAGCAGCGTCGTCTGCCAGCAGAGCGTCAAGCAACCAGGATTCGTCGATCTGAGGCGGCTGGGGGGCTTTGGCAAACCACAGCTGAGCACCGTTTTCACCAGTACCCAGCAATCGCAGGTGTTCGCCGTCATCATCCTCCACTTCGGTCCAGGCTGTGACGTGCTCACCCCACAGTGTGCGGCAGGTATTCATACTGACAGGTTCGGTGCCTGCCAGCGTTACCACCTGCCAGTCACCCATTTGTCGTCTGCTCCAGTACTGATTTTCGGGCAGTGGCAACGTCGCCCTCGCAATCAGCAAGGCATGCCACTGAACATTGACAGCCCGCAGTTTCACCGGAATCTGCTTGAATGCCGGCTGCCCCGAATGTGGATCGACTCGAGAAGGGGCCAGGGCACCCACTCGTGCCTTGCTGGCAAAACAATCATTCCAGTGGATAGGCATAAACACGGAGCCAACTGCCTGGCCTGGCTGAGGACGAGCCCGGACAACGCAATGCCCGTGGACGCTCGACACTTTGACAATCGCACCTTCACCAATATTCAGCTCTGCCATATCCTCAGGATTCAGCTCAACAAACGGCTCTGAAATATGACGCTGAAGCCGTGAGCTGAGACCTGTGCGTGTCATCGTGTGCCATTGATCACGGATGCGGCCGGTGTTGAGCACGAACGGGAAATCGACATCAGTCACATCAAGCCTTGCCGGCATGTCGACCGGTACAACATTGGCGCGGCCATCGCGGGTAAAAAAGCGGCCGTCAGCAAACATCCTTGATGTGCCCTGCAGTTGTGTCAGAAAAACGCTTGTCTGGTGAGCAGGCACGGGCCACTGAACAGGTGTCAGCTGGTCGTACTCGGCATTGGACAGTGTGGCCAGCGCACCGATATCAAAATCGCGGCTGCCATTGTTCTGATGACCGGACAGGGCTGCATGCTCACGAAAGATATCGGCTGCGCAGTGGTAATCGAAGGCGTGTCCGTAGCCAAGCTTTTCGGCCACCCGACTGATAATCTGCCAGTCCGGCAAAGCCTGGCCAGACAAGGGCAGAAAGGCGCGTTGTCGCGAGATACACCGTTCCGAGTTAGTGACGGTACCGTTCTTTTCACCCCATGCTGCCGCAGGCAATTGAATGTGCGCCAGACGCAGCGTGTCTGTATCCGCAACACAGTCAGACACCACTACATGATCACAACCGGCAAGGGCGCGAATGATCCTGTCTGATTCGGGCAGGGACACAACCGGATTGGTTGCCATGATCCAGATAAATCTTATTTTGCCGTCCGCGACCGCGCGGAACATGTCCACCGCCTTCAGTCCAGGCTTTTCAGGCAAGCTGTCGCTGCGCCAGAAATCACTGACCAGCTCACGGTGATCGGCATTCTCGATGTCCATATGCGCTGCAAGCATATTGGCCAGGCCGCCTACCTCGCGGCCACCCATGGCATTGGGCTGGCCAGTAATGGAAAACGGGCTGCTGCCTGGTTTTCCAACACGTCCCGTTGCCAGATGGCAATAAAGAATCAGACTGGCCTGATCAACGCCATGCGCAGACTGATTGATGCCCTGGGAGAACACAGTTACTGTCGACTGCGTTTGCGCAAACTTCTGATAGAACGCCTGGAGCTTCTCAACAGTCAAACCACATTGCTTGGCTACCTCGACAAGGCTGCCACTGCGCGCCTGGCTGGCCATGAACATTTCGTCCATGCCATTGGTGTGCTCTTCAATATACGGACGGTCGATCGCATCATGCATGGCAAGGTAGGCAAGCAAACCATCAAACAGCCAGACATCACTGCCAGGTGTAATCTGTAAATGCAGGTCGCCCTGTTCCGCTGTCACCGTGCGCCTGGGATCGATGACAACTATCGTCATTTCCGGACGTTGCTGTTTGGCGGCCATCAAACGCTGAAACACCACTGGGTGTGTCCATGCCATATTGGATCCGGTCAACACGACCAGATCGGCCATTTCCAGATCCTCGTAACAGCCCGGCACAGTATCACTGCCGAAGACCCGCTTATGGGCTGCCACTGCTGTCGACATGCACAACCGGCTGTTGGTATCAATATTGGCAGAGCCAAGAAAGCCTTTGATCAGCTTGTTGGCAACATAATAATCTTCGGTCAACAGCTGACCTGATACATAGAAAGCAACTGATTCGGGCCCGTAACGTCTGATCGTTTTTTCCAGCCGTTTGGCGACTTCGCTGATGGCGTGATTCCAACTGGCCTGCAGACCGTCAACGCGTGGCTGCAGCAGTCGGGTCTGCGATCCGAGCGTCTCCGACAATGCGCTGCCTTTGACACACAGACGTCCGCCATTTGCCGGGTGCTGGGAATCCCCAAGCAAATTACCGGATTTCGAATCAGTTTGCAGACCGCAGCCAACCCCACAATAAGGGCAAGTTGTTCTGATACTGTTCATGAGGCAACCCGTGTCGACGGCGCCAGCAGCGTGGCCGGACTGGAATCAGCACTGCACCCTTCTTCTATCAATCGCAGATAGTGACTGCTGTCGCCGATATCACCGAACATCACAGCACCAACCAGCTGATTACCACGCCACCAGAGCCGTCGGTAATGTCCTGTGCGACCATCACGCATTGCCATGCTGCGCAAGGGGGCACTGTTATCCGGTGACGCCATCATGCCTGCAGAGAAAACGTCGACACCGCTTACTTTCAAGCGTGTTGGCAGCGGCTGACGCTGGTAATGGGGCAGCACACTGGCATGGTCGTCCACGTCAGGCGAGATTCTCTCGGCGCCAGTTGTCGCTTTATATAGCAGCACTGCAGAAAGAATGTCCGCCTGCTGATAGATTGGTGCTACCAGTCCAAACAGTTCACTTTCAATCTGGCAACATTCGCCCAGAGCGAATACACGCTCATCACTGGTCTGCAACCACTTATCAACGACTATTGCGCGCTCTACTACCAGGTCCAACTGACGCGCCAGCGATACCTCCGGGATAATGCCCAGCGCCATGACGGCGGTCGTACACGGCAGGCGGCGGTCATCAGCCAGTAACAACGCCGAGACAGTCTCACCCCTGGCGTCCGACTCGAATCTCACACAGTTTGCTTCTGGAATAAAACCGATTCCACGCTGGTCCAGCGTGCGCCGAAGTAATTCACCAGCTTCACCATCCAGTTGGCGATTCATTGGCCATGATTCATTGTGCACGACAGTCACCTGCATACCGCGAGCCCGCAGCGCACACGCCGCTTCCAGGCCAAGCAGACCGCCACCAACCACTACAGCTTCGTTGTCAGATTCTGGATTGCCAGCGTCTCGCGAGCGGGCGATCAGCTGCTTTGCCTCCTGCAGCGTTCGCAGCGTCATGACGCCTTCAAGATCACTACCGGGGATAGGTAAGCGTGCAGCACGCGATCCAGTTGCCAGAACCAGATAGTCCCAATTCAGTTTCAGTCCGCTTTCAGTCATAGCGCTCTGCCGGCCCAGGTCGATACCACTGACTGCATCACCTGCGATCAGCTGTATATCATGTTGGCGATACCAGCTCTGGTCCTGCATGCCCAGTGAGGCTTCATCCGATTCTCCGGCAAGCAAGGATGACAGCAGGACACGGTTATATCCACCAAGCTTCTCGTCGCCAACGATGGTGATGGCAAATTGCCCCGGAGACTTTTCTTCAAGATCGCGGACCAGCCGGGTCGCAGCCATGCCATGTCCAACAATCAGCAGTCGCTTTCTGGATGAGACCAACATAACTACTCCCCGGCTGCGATCCAGACGCGTGAATCACGAACTGTCACAGCGAAGGTCTGCAACCTGACAGAGCCATCTTCAAGACATTCGCCACTGCGCAGGCAGAAGTGCTGCTTGTAAACTGGGGAAGCCACAACCAGCCGGCCCCCTATATCACCGACAATGCCGCGCGAAAGAACATTGGCGCCACTGAAAGGATCATGGTTCTGAACCGCGAAGATTCCATCCCGCGTATTAAATATGGCTACCTGCTCCTTGCCCAGGCGTGCTGCAGCACCTGTGCCCGGGACTATCTGATCGAGATCCGCTATATCAAACCAATCGCTGCGCTGCACGGCAGCCGCTTCCATTTGCTGACTCATTACACTACCTCCACGAGTTCTACCTTGTCTTTTTCCTCTGCACGCGCCGGACGCTTCTGGCCGCGCTCGCGCACATAAACAATCTGTTCGTCAGGGTTATCGTCGTTCAGGAAGGGCCTGAAGCGCTGCAGCGCCACCGGATCTTCGATGGTTCGTTTCCATTCGCACACATAGGTATCAATGACGCCCTGCATTTGTGTCTCCAGTTCAGCGGCTATGCCAAGCGAATCATTGATGATGACGTCCTGCAGGTACTCGAGCCCGCCCTCAAGGTTGTCGCGCCATACAGACGTGCGCTGCAGTCGATCTGCAGTGCGTATGTAGAACATCAGGAAACGGTCGATGTATCGAATCAGTGTTTCGTCGTCGAGGTCACTTGCGAACAGCTCGGCGTGACGGGGGCGCATGCCGCCATTGCCACACACGTAAAGATTCCAGCCTTTTTCAGTCGCAATGACGCCAACATCTTTACTCTGGGCTTCCGCACACTCCCGGGTACAGCCGGAAACTGCCATTTTCAGTTTGTGCGGTGATCGCAGCCCGCGATATCGTTCCTCAACGTAGATGGCCATACTGACAGAGTCCTGCACACCGTACCGGCACCAGGTTGAGCCGACACAGGACTTCACTGTTCGCAGCGCTTTACCGTAGGCGTGGCCCGATTCGAAACCGGCGTCGACCAGATCACGCCAGATAAGCGGCAGCTGCTCTACACGCGCACCAAACAGGTCTACACGCTGTCCGCCAGTAATTTTTGTATACAGGTCATATTTTTGTGCGACCTGCCCCAGTACCAGCAGCTTCTCCGGTGTAATCTCACCACCGGGAATTCTCGGCACAACAGAGTAACTGCCGTCTTTCTGCAGATTAGCCAGGAAATTGTCATTGGTATCCTGCAGACCAACGTGTTTCGGGTCGAGGACGTAGTCGTTCCAGCACGATGCGAGAATGGACGCCACTGCCGGCTTGCAGATGTCGCAACCGCGGCCGGTGCCATGAGTCTCAAGCAGTTCATCGAAGCTGCGAATCTTGTTGACACGGATCAGGTGATAGAGGCCCTGCCGGCTGTAGGCAAAGTGCTCACAGATGTGATCATTTACCTCAACACCGCGACGCTTCAGTTCAGCATCAAGCACCTGTTTGACCAGTGTGGCACAGCCACCACAGGTTGCTGACGCCCGTGTTTCGGTTTTTAATGCGCCGATCGTCGTACAGCCGTTTTCTATAGCCTGACACAGGGCGCCTTTTGACACATTATTGCAGCTACAGATCTGGGCCTGCGCCGGCAGGGCATCCACACCCAGCACTGGCTTATTATCCGAAGGCAGGATCAGGCTGACGGGCGATTCTGGCAAATCAAGTCCATTCAAAGCGTATTGCAGCAACATGTCGTAATCGCTGGTATCGCCAACCAGTACCGCACCCAGCAGGCGTGTCGCGTCCTGGTTGATGACCAGTTTTTTATAGAAACCCTTGATGCTGTCCTCAACAACACACACCCGACTGCCTTCAGTCTTGCCGTGAGCATCGCCGATGGAGCCAACCTCTACGCCGAGCAGTTTCAACTTTGTGCTCATGTCAGCACCGCTGAAGGGCTCGCCCTGGCCGCACAGGTGGCCGGCAAGTTTGCGTGCCATATCGTAACCGGGTGCTACCAGACCAAAAATGCGAGACTGCCAGAGCGCCACTTCGCCGATGGCAAAAATGGCAGGATCAGAAGTCATGCAGTGGTCGTCGATGACCACACCGCCCCGTTCGCCAATGGTCAGGCCGCAATCTCTCGCCAGTTTGTCCTGAGGACGTATACCGGCTGAAAAGACAACCATGTCTGTCTCCAGCTCGCCCTCTGCAAACACCAGCCGATGCCGGGCCGTATCACCCGCCTCGATACACTGAGTGGCTGTCGACGTGTGAACATTCACACCGAGCGCTTCAATTTTCTCCCGCAACAGCTGACCACCTCTTGTATCCAGCTGCACCGCCATCAGTTGTGGCGCGAACTCAATTACATCGGTCGTCAGACCCAGGTCTTTCAATGCCTTGGCTGCCTCCAGGCCGAGCAGACCACCGCCGATGACTACTCCACGACGACAGCCTTCTGCAGCCGCCTTGATCTGACGCAGGTCATCCAGCGTGCGATAAACAAAACAGGCTTCGCGGTCGTGCCCGGGGATTGGGGGAACAAATGGATAGGAACCAGTTGCCAGGACCAGTGCATCATAGTCAACTACAGTTCCTTTGTTTCCAGTGACCCTGCGTTGATCCCGGTCGATCGTTGCTGCCGCTTCGCCCGTGATCAGACGAATACTGTGGCGCTCAAAAAAGGCCAGGTCTGTCAGAGCCAGATCCTCGTCAGTGGCGCCACTGAACCAGCTGCTGAGCTGGACTCGATCATAGGCCGGACACGGCTCTTCACAGAAAACAGTAATCTGAAAATTCTGGTTCATGGCGACCAGCTCTTCCAGAAAGCGCTGCCCTACCATGCCATTACCGATCACTACCAGCTTTCTTGTTTGCATCTCTATCCCCTGCGCTCGTTCGGGCGATTCGATTTTCTGCAAGCCAGAAAACAAAAAAGGCGCTCATAACACGAGTGTTCGTGTCATGAGCGCCTTTGCCCGGTGTACTTTTGTCTGCAGTATCTGCTCGCCGTTGAGCAGGCCTGATTAAATTAATTCTGCAATGACGCCAGCAATTCCTGTGCCAGATGCTTTCACAGAGTCAGATCGAGGTACTCAACGGCCAATAAAATCCTTTGTATTCAGGAAAAAACAGGCGGCGATCAATTTTTATACCGAATGTTTCTGCATTGAAGAAGCCAGTTTTTTGTTTCGCACAGATGCTTGATTGTTGTGCACGACGCACCAAAAGAATGCGAACTACCGCCGAATGACATGCGTATACCGGGGCCCTGTATTGCGCACTGAATCCAGACCAAGTCTCCGCCTGGACAATGAGTTAAGTGTGATACCCATAGTCGTTCGCTGGCTCTGGCACACTTCCTGCATTAGCCCTCGTGACATTTGTCGGTAGCCCAAAGACGGGCCAACCGATCCGATAACGGGCAATGGCGCCCACAGACGCAAGGTACCTAAAATGCCTGACGACTGTGGGCGCTTTTTTTTACTTGAAGCGAGGGGGTTACCGTGAAGCAGCAAGGAAAACCAGCACACATTATGAACCGATTCATCAATTGTATGCGTGCAGTTACATTGGCAGTGGGTTCACTGACAGCTGGTGCTGGGACAGCAAACATTGCTCACGCCGAAACTGGTTGGCCGGAAAAAGCAGAGCTGACTATTGGTTTTATCAAACTGACCGACATGGCACCTCTGGCAATCGCCTATGAGAAATTCTATTTTGAAGACGAAGGCCTGTACGTCACTCTTGAGCCTCAGGCAAACTGGCGAGTGCTGCTGGATGGCTTGATTGACGGGCGCCTGGATGCTGCCCACATGCTCGCCGGGCAGCCACTTGCAGCGACAATCGGCTATGGCACTCAGGCAAACATCATCACACCGCTCAGCCTGGACCTGAATGGCAACGCCATCACAGTTTCCAACGATATCTGGTCAAAGATGCTGCCACATCTGGAAACCGAGAACGGTGAGGTCAAGCGACCAGTCTCAGCCAGCGCGTTGCGTCCGGTAGTCGACCAGTACCGCCAGCAGGGAATGCCCTTCAATATGGGCATGGTGTTTCCGGTATCGACGCACAATTATGAATTACGCTACTGGCTGGCGGCAGCCGGTATTCACCCAGGCTTCTATGCTCCACATAAGGGCGATACCGCTGGAACATTAAGTGCCGAGGTTCTGCTCTCAGTGACACCACCGCCGCAGATGCCTGCTACCCTGGATGCGGGCACAATCCTCGGGTACAGCGTCGGTGAACCATGGAACCAGCAGGCAATCTATCGCGGCATCGGTGTACCAGTAATCACCGACTACGAAATCTGGAAGAACAACCCGGAAAAAGTGCTGGGCATGACAGAGGAGTTCGCTCGTGAAAATCCGAACACCGCCGTCAGGCTGGTGAAAGCGCTGCTACGCGCTGGCAAATGGCTGGATGCGGAGAATAATGCAAACCGGGAAGAAGCCGCTCGAATTCTTTCTCGCAGTGAGTATGTAGGTGCCGACTATGAGGTCATCGCAAACTCCATGACCGGCACCTTTGAGTATCAAAAGGACGAGGTTCGATCAGTCCCGGACTTCAATGTCTTCTTCCGACATCATGCGACCTATCCGTATTATTCAGACGCCATCTGGTATCTCACCCAGATGCGCCGCTGGGGTCAGATCAGCGAACCGAAAAGTGATGAGTGGTACTTTGAAACTGCAGCAAAGGTCTATCGGCCTGACATCTATCAACAGGCCGCTGAAGACCTGATCAATGAGGGCATTCTGGGCCTTGAAGATTTTCCTGACTTCGCCACCGAGTCCGGTTACAGACCAACCCAGGACGAATTCATAGATGGCATCCCCTACGATGGCACACAGCCGAATGCGTATCTGCAGTCACTGTCCATCGGCCTGAAAGACGAAATACTGTAAGAGGTAGTAACGATGTTGCGACGAACCCGGGTAATGACCAGCGAACTTCTCAGCCGCATGTCTGGCGTCGACATGTCTGCACTGCTCCGATCCTGGACGCTGACCGTATTTGGCATCATTGCCTTTGTCCTGCTGTGGGAGCTGGGGGCCAGCCGTATCGATACGGCACTGGGTAAATTTCCGGGCCCACAGCAGGTATGGAGCCAGACCCAGAGTCTGTATGACGATCATGTGCGTGAGCAGGATCGGCGCCGGGAATTTTACGCTCGACAGGATCAGCGTAATGCCGAGCGACTCGCTGCAAATCCTGACGTTGACATTCAGGTTCGCGACTATACGGGTAGACCCACTTTTCTGGATCAGATAAAAACCAGTCTGATTACTGTCGCTTTCGGGTTCACGCTTGCCATGCTGGTAGCAATACCGCTTGGTATTGTCTGTGGCCTGAGCAATACCATGTACAGTGTCGTCAATCCGGTAGTCCAGGTATTCAAACCAGTGTCTCCACTGGCCTGGCTGCCGCTGGTTACCATGGTTGTCAGCGCCCTGTACGTTACGGAAAGCCCGCTGGTCAGCAAGGCATTTCTGACCTCCGCCATTACTGTTGCCCTCTGTTGCCTCTGGCCTACGGTCATCAATACAACTGTTGGTGTCGCCAGTGTAGACAAGGATCTGGTAAACGTCAGTCGGGTCATACAGCTGCCGGCTCTTCAACACGTGCGAAAAATTGTACTGCCGTCAGCCATTCCGATGATCTTTACTGGCATGCGTCTGTCACTGGCAACAGGCTGGATGGTGCTGATCGCGGCGGAAATGCTGGCACAAAGCCCGGGGCTGGGTAAATTTATCTGGGATGAATTCCAGAATGGCAGCTCGGACTCACTCGGGAGAATCATGGTGGCCGTGCTCGCGATCGGCCTGATCGGATTTCTGTTGGACAAGCTGATGCTGCTGTTGCAGCGCCGCATGAGCTGGGACAAAAGCACGGTATTGCGGTAGACAGCGTCGTCACGATAAAAGCACAGGAGAAACGCATGAGAAGTTATCTGGAACTCAGCAATGTAAGTATCGAATTCACCACCAAGAGCAGCACATTTCGTGCGCTGGATAAGGTCAATCTACATGTCAACAAGGGTGAATTCATATCCCTGATTGGCCACTCTGGATGTGGCAAATCGACTGTGCTGAATATCGTGGCCGGTCTTTATCAGGCCACCGAAGGCGGTGTCATTCTGGAGGGCAAGGAGATTAATGCGCCAGGGCCCGATCGGGCTGTTGTGTTTCAGAATCATGCGCTGTTGCCGTGGCTGACGGTCTATCAGAACGTTGAACTTGCTGTTGCACAGGTATTCAAGGGGAAACGCAGCCCCGCGGAGATTCGGGACTGGATCTTACATAACCTTGATCTTGTGCATATGACGCATGCGCTGGACAAGTATCCGCACGAGATTTCCGGCGGCATGAAGCAAAGGGTTGGCATCGCACGTGGACTTGCCATGGAACCGAAGGTGTTGCTGATGGATGAACCATTTGGTGCCCTCGACGCGCTGACGCGCGCTCACCTGCAGGACGAGGTCATGCGCATTCATGCCAGCCTCAACAACACCGTTATCATGATTACCCATGACGTCGATGAGGCCGTGCTGCTCTCAGATAAAATCGTCATGATGACAGTTGGCCCGAACGCGCGTATCGGCAATATTCTTGATGTTAAACTGCCGCGACCACGTGATCGTCTGGCCATGGCCAACGACACGCAATACAACCACTATCGCCAGGAGGTGCTGAAGTTTCTGTATGGTGGCCACAATCAGCAGGAACTGGCTGCCTGAGCAGCCTTAAGTGGCTGGCAATGCTGGCCACTACTCTGGCAGTTTGACTGCCTGGCACGGTTACGGCTGCAGAACGTCGGCCATCTCAATCACTGAACGTGCCACATCAATCAGGCGACGGCTCTGGTTCATCGCGGCCTGGCGCAGCGCCCGGTAAGCTTCATCTTCATTCAGGCCTCGATGCTTCATCAAAATCAGCTTGGCGCGCTCGAGCACTTTGCGCTCCTCCAGCGCCGATTTGGCTGCATCCAGCTCGGCTCCCATTTCCTGCAGGCGTCGCGCCTGAAATTGCAGTAATTCCATCATTGAGCGACCCACTGGGGGTTGTTCAGTAACGGAACTATTGGCGTCTGCCGTGCTGACCGGCACCAGAAAAACGGTATTGTCAGGGTCCTGTTGCCTATCCAGCTCTTCGAGGGCAATCTGATTGCAGTCCAAGAGCTGCCTGGCCTCAGAGAGTTGCACCTGGCACAACTGCTTCAATGCCAACTGCAGTTTTTGTTCAATGTCATGCATGGCATCAATGCGCTCGGTGGCTATCCGAAACCAGCGGTCAGCCAGCGACTCATCACCAGGACTGCCACCGCGGGCGGCAAGCGCTCGCAGCCCCCTCAACTCAGGCATAATGGCTGCGCTTCCAAGCTCAGACCACAGACGCAAAGAACGCTCATCGGCAAACTGGGCAAAAACTTCAAAGCAACGCTCCTGGGATTCAACCAGGTGTTGCAGCCGGGTCGTCTGCTCGGAGGTGAACTTACGGGCAGCAAATCCAGCCGATCCAAGCGCTCGTTCCTGACCAGCCAGCTCCTTGCCTTGCATGAAGTTGAACAGAGCGACCAGGCCTCGCGAAATTGCCGGATCCGATGCGGCATCTGCGGTTTCGAACACAACGCCCAGCAATGATTGAATCACCTGCGAATACGCGTCTGTTACTTTGGTCAGCGCAAGCTTTCGCGACAGCACCTGGCCACGCAGCACAGCAATACCTGTCAACAGGTGAACGGCACTGGCTATCCGGCTGAACAGGCGCGCGCCGCCTGAAAACACACCCAGCTCGGCGTTGGCGCGACTAAGTGTCTGGTGAAAATTGGCAGTTTCCCTATCAACCTGCTTCTGAATGGCCTGCCAGCGGTCCTGGTAGTCCTGACCGCCTGAAGCCAGATACATATTCGATGCACCGCGCTCTCTCTGCAAAGCATGCACCAGCGCACCGATAGCTGACACCAGCTCACCCAGCGCCAGAAAACTTGTCAGCCCCTGTATTTCGCACCGTTTGGAGGCAACCAGGAAGTCTGCTGCACTCATAGCCATTGTCCTTTAGCTTACCTGCCTACCACATCAGGTCGTCGGGAATCGGGTAGTCCTTGTAGGGGTCATCATCATGAGTGGCATCAGTTGATTGGTCGGCTCTGAAAATGACAGCTTCTGCAAAGCGCTCAGCTATCTTGTCCGCGATTGTCGCAGGCACTACAACATACCGACTGCCATCACTGCATATGGCCAGCAAACCCGCGGCCAGTTGGTCCTGCTGCTTCTGGCTGACATAGACCTGCTTTATTTTCTTGCTGTTGGGGTCAGTAAAATTAAACCGGACCTCACCATCTGTCTTGATGCCGCTGTGCTCCAGCATCTGTTTAACCTGCGCCCGCATGGCCTTCTGTCGTTCGGCCTCGACGCGCTGCAGGTTCAACTGCCGGTCACGCTCGGCTTTCTCCGCACGTTGCTGCTCAATACGAAGCTGTGTGTCATTTGGAGCCGCAGCGCCCTTTTTCTGTTTTGGCTGTTTGTTCTGTTGACGCTGCTCTTTCTGCGCCTGCTTGACCTTTTTCTGGTCAACCAGGCCGGCCTTCAAAAGTTGGTCGGCGAGTGATTTGGGCATACTTGTAAATCTCGTGGAGTTACCTTGTTCAGGGACAACAGTTTGCCTCAGACACCTGACATTGCCAAGCGTCTACGCGCACGTCAGGTCCTCCCATTTAATCCGGCCAGAACCGCTCTAAAACTCTCCAGGCCAGCTTCCAGATTTTCAATAATCTCCTCCGCCAGCTCATCCGGCTCCGGCAGGTTTTCCAAATCCGTCAGGCTTTTGTCTTTCAGCCAAAACACATCCAGGCTGGCCTTGTCACGGGCCACCAGCTCTTCATAACTGTACTTGCGCCAGCGGCCATCCGGGTTGGTGTCGGCATCCCAGGTGGGTATACGTTTGTGCCGGTTCTCCGGGTTGTAGCAGGCGATAAACTCGGCAAGATCCTCATAACGCAGCGGCTTTTTCTTCAGTGTGTGATGCACGTTGGTACGGTAATCGTAGTACCAAACCTCTTTAGTCCAAGGGTTTGGGCTGGCTTCACGGTTGTCGAAAAACAAGACGTTCGCCTTAACGCCATGCGCATAGAAAATGCCGGTGGGCAGTCGCAGAATGGTGTGCAGCTCTGTGTTTTCCAGCAGCTTGCGACGCACTGTTTCACCTGCTCCACCTTCAAACAAGACGTTGTCTGGCACAACAACGGCCGCTGTACCGGTAGTTTTGAGCATGCTGCGGATATGCTGCACAAAATTCAGCTGTTTGTTTGAGGTGGTCGCCCAGAAGTCCTGTCGGTTATAGGTTAGCTCATCAGTTTCCTGCTCGCCCTCGTCATTGGTAAAACTCATCGAGCTTTTTTTGCCAAAGGGAGGATTGGCCAACACATAGTCAAAACTCTGCGGGCTTTGCGCCACCAGGGCGTCATTGGGGGAAATCAGGCTTTCACCGTCAATCTCCCCGATGTTGTGCAAGAACATGTTCATCAGGCACATACGACGAGTGTTGGCGACGATCTCATTGCCAAAAAATGTTTGACGTTTCAGAAAGGCATTCTGCCGCTTATCGAGTTTGTGCTGATTGACTAGAAAGTCATAAGCAGAGAGAAAAAATCCGCCCGTTCCGCAGGCCGGGTCTGCGATAGTTTTCATGGGTTCCGGTCGCACACATTCGACCATGGCGCGAATCAAGGCCCGCGGTGTGAAGTACTGCCCGGCACCAGACTTGGTATCTTCGGCGTTTTTTTCCAGCAAGCCTTCGTAGATGTCCCCTTTGACATCAGCCTCCATGATTGCCCACTGCGTGCTGTCCACCATGTCGATCAGACGGTATAGCTTGGCGGGATCCTGGATCTTGTTCTGCGCCTTGGTGAAAATCTGCCCCAGCATGCCTTTGTGCGTGCCGAGCTCGCGCAGTAGCTCAACATAATGTACTTCCAGCTCAGCGCCGCGTTTGGCTTTCAGACTGGCCCAATTGTACTTTTCCGGTATGCCTACATCACGACTGTAAGGCGGCCGGGAGTATTCATCGGCCATTTTCAGAAAGATCAGGTAGGTGAGCTGTTCCAGATAGTCACCGTAGCCGACACCGTCGTCGCGCAGCGTGGTGCAGAAGCTCCAGACTTTGGAGATGATGGGGGCGGTTGGGCTCATGGCGCGTCCTTATTGCGAAAATCGGCTGAGTTTAGCACACCGCAACCACCAGATTCAGACCCCAGGAATCAATGAAAGCCACTTCTTCTCTGCCAGCACCTGAACCGCCAATTCAATCTGGCGCTCTGTAAACTGTCGCTTGCGCTCATTCCAGGCATAGGTGCGCGTGATGATTTCTTCTGGTGTTGCGGCTGATTCGGTTTTCACGATCCAGTGAACCGTAGCCAGCAACTCAAGCCCGAACGGCGACTCAAAACCTTCCACCAGATCGGAAACTCTGTCGAATCGCCCTTGGGTTTCAGGGTGCTGCTTAAGGAAACGTGCCGCATCCTCAGTGGCACCGGGCACCAGTTGCAGCGGTTTGTTCGGGGCATCACCACCATCGGCATAGCCAAAAATAAAATGCCCTTCCACCGCATTCAGTACATGCCGCAGATTCTCCGCATAAGGACCATAGTGAGCCTTCTGATACTGCAGACGCAGCGCCTCACCCGCCTCTTGCATAAAGTACATCAGCTTGTGGACTTCCAGCAGTGATGCCGTCGGGTCCAGCAATCCACGCAGGTAGCGGTTCATCAACTCAACCAACGCCGCACGACCTGCTGTCATCTCAGGTACCTTGCGGTTTTTCACCATTCTCCTGCTGGCAGGAGCACCACCCGGCTCATAAACAACCACCCGTACGTCAGACAGCGGCTGCAGCGCTGCCTCAATACGCGGTTTAACCTCGTCCCAGTCCAACCCACCCAGACCGCTGCCCAACGGGGGGACCGCAACGGACTGGATCTTGTACTTGCGCAGAGTCTCGACCAGAGCCTGCAGGCCGGTATCAATGTCGTCCATGCGGCTTGCGCCGCGCCAATGACGCTTGGTAGGGAAGTTTATGATGTAGCGCGGCGCAGTAAGCTGTCCGGTTTCATACACAAACATGCGGCCCGGCTGCACCTGCTGCTGACGGCAGGCGGACTCGTAGGCAGAAAAGTTGTCCGGGAATGCTTTCCTGAACTGAAGGGCAATGCCACGGCCCATCACACCCACGCAGTTGACGGTATTGATAATGGCGTCGGTATCTTCGCTCAGAATGTCGCCTGACTTGAATTCAATCATTGCCGTTTCCATTAGCCGTAGTACCAATCGGGCCTGATTTCCAGCCGGGGCCGGTGGCCTGGATGCCAAGTTTCGAGGTACGCAGCTCAAACAACAGCGGTGACTCGGTATTGCCGGATGTGGCGGTATCGGCAGCAGCTTTGGTGGGACGGGTATTGGCCAAAAAGCAATCTATGCGGCGCGCCTCTTCCACCAGACGCGACTCCAAATACTTGGCATGCGCCTTGTTCAGGTTATTGGCCGCCGAGGTAATCAGCACTGCCGTGGTCCACCAATCCTTTTTAACGTTGTGACTTTTGATGCGATCGCCAATGTCCTCGCCCTCACCCACATACAACAGCGGGCCGTTATCGTCCTCGCCCAGCAGCAGATACACACCGGTATAACGCGCCTCGGTGCGGTGCAACGCCGCACTCAATTGCGTGCGCGGCGTCATCAACACATGGCCGGTCCAGTTGAACACCTCGGCGGTGAGCATGCCGTCGGGTTTGCCGTCGATGAAGAAGAGTTCGAGGGATTGGGGTTTGGTGTGGAGCATGGTGATTTAAGCCTTATTGGAAAAATTCGAGCGATGAGCGGCTAGCCAACTCAAGCCACTTTGCGAAGCAGCTTACGCCGGAAGTCATCCTCCGCGTTCAATGACGCGATCATCTCACCGCCCACATTCGACAATCGAGCCAGATCAGCACGGGGAATATCCTGTTGATCCGCAAAGATCAGCAAGGAGTCAAAATCAACGTGATGCTGGTGGAAGTACTGCAGAAAGATCGTGGCCAGGCGCGCCTTATCGCGATTGGGGATGCCAAACACAAAAACCGGCAGATCGTTACGCCCATCCAGGCAGAAGTCCACCGGGTAGTTTTCCGCGCCGGGAATGCCGGGCACAGAAAAATCCTTGTGCACTTTTTCTGCAGAGACCAGCGACAGAATCTGTTCCTGCAAGTCGTCGTAGAACGTGCTCGCCACCCGAGAACGGTTCAGGAAAGTCAGATCATAAATGCGGGTAATAGCCTGACCCAACCTGAATGAGCTTACTGCCAGCTCGGCAGGTGCACACTCCAGCCAGAACTGGCCGCTACTCTCGTCGTAGGAGACACCCTGCTCTGCCGTAACCTGACTCCACAGCTGGGCCCTTGAGCCTTCAAAGAACTTATCAACGTCATTTTCATAGCTCAAGTGCATCAGGGTATGACCACCGTCACTGACACGCAGCCCGCCGGTAGCAGTATCCGTGAGGTAAATCGGATACTGGTCGCCGTCCGGGTAAGTGAAAGGTGTCTCCAGCATCACCAGACCATTTCCGCGGTGATGCAGCCGGACCTGGGTGCAGAATTGCTCACATAATGTTTGTTCGTTCAAGTGCTCAATCATATCTTTAAACCTGAATCGCCACCGGCATCGCAACTTTCGCCGCCACAGCCGAATACAAATTCACGTCAACTTCCGGCGCATGAATGGAAACTATGAGCGAATACCGTGCTGCCTGGTTATATCGCTCCAGAGCATGCCGGGTCTTCCACCACCCTACAGCCGGATAAATGCCGATCACGCCACGGCTAGCAAGATCTGCAGCAGTGCCATGCCAAACGTCAGAGTGAAGTGATCCACGATGACGGTTATTTGTGCCTAACAACCAGTTGGCATCCCTACCGTCAGTTTTGGTTTTCTCTTCTTCGTCCCGAGCTGCCGCATTGATGCGATTTCGGAAATCCTGCTCTGACTCATGTGCCCTTCTGACATCAAACCGCAGGCCGTGTGATTCGTAGCGGTAGCGTGAGGTGACGCCCCGAGCGGACGGGTTTGGTTCAATGAAATACGACAAGGTAACTCGCATCTCGACCGGTGTTTCGCCGAGAGCTTCCAGCTCGTCGAGAGGCCACGGCAGGCGGTGTAGATTCATGTCACGTAACGAGGCATCTTTGCCGGGGCGCCTCTGGAAAGGATAGAGACGATCTTCGCAGACCAGTGTCAAGGAATTGTCCATACTCCACATTGCCCTGTCCAAGTCGGGAATACCGAACCCGCAGTGACGAATCAGATCCGCAATATCACCTTTCGATGGTTTTCCTTTTGCTGGTAAGAATGTATTGCACATCGCCTCTGTCCATCGGGCGGAATGTACCATCAGCGCCCGAACAGACTCAGGCCACAGACTCGGATACTCAGCCATCAACTGTGCAGCCATTCGTGCAGCTAAGGCAGTCGCCGCACTGGTGGCATTTGTCGTAGTAAACAAGCGATCGGTCAGGTCAGCGTTAGTGGTCAGCAGACTAAGACTGGACATCCAAACCGCACTCAGCGAATCATGCGCCGCATTTCCACCCTCAAAAACGACATCTGGTTTCAACGGCCATTGCGGTTGCCAGGTCTGCGAGGTCGTACTGAAGGGACTCAAACCACCCGCCGGGGCAATCGGCTTGTAGGCCGTAGCGTCTGTTTCGGTGATGTTCACCAGCTCAGTTGCAGCACCCACTGTCAGCGCATTCCATGCCTGGGCCGGATCATGAATGCTGTCTCTAGAATTGCTGGCAGGATATTCAGCCCATGCATTAGGGTCTTCTATATTGCCCGCCGACAACACGAATAATCTTGGGGTTTCGGATTGCCCCTCAGCGTCGGACGCCAAGCGATCAATGGCAGCGGACCACGCTGACGGTCGTCCACGATCCCGGTTATCCCGCGCAGTCACGGACATACTGAACACACGCCTTCGTTCTGGGTCAGTGACTTCGGGACGAGCAACCGCTTCAGTCGTCAGATAACCATGGTGGCGAGCATCACCGCCATTGGCGTGGTTATCAGGCAACAATTTGACCGACTCCAGACGGTGCGTGATCAACACAGTTTCATCACTGGAAAGTGCATCGGTCAAATTACCTGCCAGCGCCAACCCAGCCATCGCAGTGCCATGACCATGACTGTCATTCACACCCCAACCTGGCTCCACACTATGCAAATCATCCGCTCTCAACGCTGGCGAAAGCAGCGGATGACCGCGATTGACGCCCGTGTCGAACAAGCACACATGGGGAACATCAGCATCCTCGGCAGGCATCGTGGTTCTGGCGAGTAATTCATCCAGCCACTCGGGTTGCTCGCTCGGAGGCAGTTCATCAAAGAACCCCGCCGTCTCTTTGGCGCGCCGCAACTCGGCAATTGTATTGAGCACCATCATGGACCGCTTCATTCGTGCGACAGTACCTTGAACCAGCAGCACCGTACGCTCCGGAAATTGCAGCTCTCCCGGCGCGATCCTGAATTCCATGCCTTCTGCCAGTTGCCGAAAAGTTCTCGTGACTGCGTCCCTATCGCCACGGACAGGTAACCACACCTCCCACCAAAGCAATTCATCATCGCCTGTTGGCAAGGCATCGGGGGTATCGGTCCAAAGTGCCGTCAGCGTCGCAGCACGGACCTCAGCTATGGCATTAAGCAGCCTGGCATTGCTTGGGCCTGATTTTGTATCTTTGGATTCATCGAGATAGGACTGAATTAACCTTTCCAGCACATTGAGTTTACCGTCAGGAACAAACACAATGGCACAGGTCTGTTGTCCTTCATGGCGAACATTGAGGAGTTCTACCCCAGCGCGCTCCCGCGCAAGGGATTCAAATGCCAGCTCAATATCGGGGAAGCTTTCAAACTCGATTTGCAGACCGAAACCTTGATCAAGGCCGGCAGCCTCTTGCATCATGCGTGCATCGTGAAACAGAGGCTTTAGAGTCTGTACCTGCTGCGCCAATCTGGCGCCATGCTCATACCGATCCCGACTCGGAATGCCCTTGCCTTCAATTTTGCGGGGTGGCTTCGCAAACGGCTCTGATTCAGCTCGATTTTTAAGTATGAAATGCGGCTTTTTCTGTTCGTCCTGATTCGCCATGCGACACCCTGTCCCCTACTCGATCAGATACTTCCCTTGAGCCTGCTGGAAGCCAACTGCCGCTCTTCCAGCATCCCACGAATGTCAGGCTCGGTGACCTGATCCCGCTGCTCTATCAGGCTAGCCTTCAAAGCCTCGTCGGCAGCGCGAGTGATTTCCGCGTAGCTCAGGCCCAAGGCGTGCCTGGCTAGTCGTTTCCAGGAAACACCTTTAACAGCTTTCCTGGACAGACGCGATTTCAGAAGACTGGCAATATGCACTTCATCAGGCAATTGGTAATGCAGCATGTCGTCAAAGCGCCGGAACAGGGCGTGGTCGAGGATTTCAGGGTGGTTGGTGGCAGCCAGAATCAGGCTGTGGGACGCGTCCTGCTCGATCATCTGCAGGAAGCTATTGAGAATGCGGCGGATTTCGCCTACATCGTTGGCCAGACCACGCTGAGAGCCAATGGCGTCAAACTCATCGAAGAAGTAAACGCCGCGCGTGCGGTCGGTGGCTTCAAATACCTGACGCAATTTGGCTGCCGTCTCACCCATATATTTGGTAATCAGACCATCCAGACGTACCTGGAACAGTGGCAAACCCAGCTCGCCTGCCAGCACGGAGGCTGTCATGGTCTTACCGGTACCGGGCGGGCCCATCAACAACAGTTTGCGGCGCGGCTGCAGGCCATTGGACAGCAGCAAGGGCGCCTGCCGCTGCTCGCGGATGATGCGCTCAAGCTGACTCGCCAGCTCGTCATCCAGCACCATATCGCCCAGGCGGGATTTAGGGTAAGTAACCGTGAGCAGGCCAGCCAGTTCACCACGCGGGCGGCTGATAGGCACAGCCTTGTCACCTTCCGGCGCAGACAGCCCACGGCGAGCCTTGGCCTGATCCACCAACGCACGCAGTTCTTCGGCCAGCTTGCCATGACCCAGCTTGGCTTCATGCGCCGCCAACTGCATGGCAACGGAATAGAAGCGCTGATCGTCACCTTCGAGGTGCGATTTAAGCAGGGCTTTTAGTTGGTCGGCGCTGGCCATGTGTGATTCCCAAAATTGATTTACGCTATATTAGCTCATAAGGTGTGGCTGTTCGAGGTCTATGCCCACACATATCTCTACGATCATCAACTTCCACGGATTACTATCTCACGAGCTTCGCGACAAACGTATCTCTTTGAATTCATTTCCCAGGAATCGAAACTTGTGGCGGAAAAGCCCAGCAAGCTTGTTGTCTGCCGTAGCAAAGAATATTTGCCTGGTTCCAACGATGGCAAGCTGACGAAGGTGATCAAGGAACGACAGCATGTTTATGTCATCGATATGAGCAACCGGATCATCAAACAGCAACAATGGTGGGGCCGAACGGAGGCGCCCATTCATTGCCAGAAATAATGATAATGCATACGCGGATCGCTGGCCTGTGCTCATATGATGGAGCTCCGCTTTGACTTCAGTGCTTCTTCGTATTATGGCGAGCTTACCGTCGGCAACTGTAATTTCAAACTCATTGGGCATGTGGATATTAGAAAAGGTCCGAGCAATCTCCTCTGCATTCTCTGCAAGGATCTGGTTTACCAACTCCTCATCTGAGCTTTGATTTTCTAGTGTCGCTAGCACTTGCTCTGCGTTCTGCGCACGCATGATCTTCGTATCGCCGTCTCCAATTTTCTTGTCGAGACTTTCTACAACCCTGGCCTCTCCCTTAAACGCCGTATCATCAGCACTTTCTTGAGCGATAGCGGTCGCGACTTGGGAGAGTAAAATCCGTACATCGGCAAGGTTGAGCGCGAGTTGTTCAGAGGTTGCTTCGGGACTAAAGGTCAGGATTGACACCAGAGTCTGACGCGCGCCTACAGCAGCCCGAGCATCTGCGGCAAGTTTTTTCACTGACTTTACTAAATGCTCCGTGTCCCCGAGTGCCTCGACAGACAGGCGAGTTGCCAACGCATCGCATTCCTGTCTCACGAATTCCAACTCTTGTAAGGCAGCCTTTTCAGCGTTTCGCAGTGTTTCCAGTGTCTCTGTGAGTTCCAACTGATTCCTTTGCAACTCCTCAAGTGAGGGCAGTTCAGGTAACCCTGCTGACAGTAACTTGTTGGAAAGGTCTTGGGAGGAAAGGCCATCCGACTCTAGTCGCTGTAACTCTGTTTGAACTTCAGCCAGCTTCTGTCGATAAACTTCAAATTCGGCTCGTTCTTGATCAATATTTTCAAGTGCTTGAACGACCGTTTGAGATGGAGAACTTTTTCCGGCAAACGTGTGTAATGGATTAAGAATTGCCAAAGCTGCCCGCGCAGTCGCCAATGCTTCACTGGCTGTCAAAATATCTGCCTGAAGCAAATTGGCTTGCTCGGACGTACCTACCTCAACATCGGCCATTACCCTTACAACCAGCTGGCCTTTCTCAAACTCAGTTCGACACAACGGACAATGGTCAGGATTATCAGACCGCTGCAATATCTCTCGTGCCGTTCCTAGGAGACGCTGCCTCAGTACCGTGATGTGGCTCTGCGTCCTTTCCAGAGCATCAAGTGAGGCTTGCGCCGTTTCGAGTCGTCGCTGGTGTCTGCTAATCTCAGTGTTCATTACATCTAAGGCGTCAGCGATAGGTTTCCCCAGAAGATGTTGAATAATTTTGGTGTCGCTTCGGGTTGCAAGCGAGCTCAACCTAGCATTCCAGGCACGCTCTCGATCCTGCCCCTCTGATGCCTGTTTGACAAGCTGCAGGAAACTATAACGCGCATAGGGGAAAAGGGCCTCAGTGGCCTCAATTATCGCTGCCACCACCTTTGCTTCACGTTGTGCGTTTGCTTGTGCCAGCCGAGCACTTTTTGCTCGTTGATCGAGGGCTTCAGCCTTGCTAGCTTCTTCGTTCAGGTTAATCAATAATTGCCGCGAGGATTCGGACACTTCATGAAGCAGATTAATGGAAGAATGTTGGATCAATGCGATAGCAGAGCTAGCTTCTTGCAGGCGCTCTCTCAATAGGTCGAGCTTGCCTTTTTCGTCTGGGAGCTCATTCCATCCACTACTTCTCAGCGCCTCAAGGAGCTCAAGGAACAAGCCGTCAGATAATTTCGGAGCAGCTTTAATGACATCAAGGCGAGACTGTGCAGCCATCTTCATTTGTTGATTACTATTTCTATCACGACGTAAATCCTTCAGCTCATCCTTTAGCTGCTTCAGGACGCGACGCAGTCTATCTGCCAAATTCTCTGCTGCTGGACCCAGCACCAAACGGGTCACGTCCGATCCAATTTGTTCTGAACTAGCTGACACACTTAGATCGACTGCAGCATCAGTGTTGAGAAAGTTAAACTTAGCGAAGCTATCTTGGATGGTGGGCACCCTCAGGTCAGTTTTGGCGTACCAATTCGAGTGACGCGCTCGAAGACGAGCAGCGTTCGTAGTCGAAGAAAACTTGTCACCGAATTCCTTTAAGACCAAACTGATTGAGGTTCCATTGAGCAGGCGGCTTTGCCTACGATTAGTTCCACAATATGCGAACTCGATTGCCTCGAGGAGCGAGGTCTTGCCAACTCCATTGCTGCCGACAATTAGATTAACTCGACCTAACGTGTGATCCCTTTCCTCTGGATGTGTGCGGAAGCCTTTGATAGTCAAATGTTCGATGAAGTGGTTTGCTGCCGCCCGTTCCGAGTCAAGCAGGGATACAGATGAATTTTTCCGAGACGCTCCATCTGTTGTTCCAGCAACAATTCGCCTCACTACCTCGGGGACCGTGAGATCCATATCCAAAACAAATGCTAGACGATGCTGCATGAGGGTATCGAACCATGCCGTCTCAAGGTCGACCGGTAGAGATCCCGGTAGTTTCTGTGCTTGTTTAACTGACAGAAAACTATCTATCTCTTCTTCCCGAATAACTTGCTTGCGGGCGTACTCCCGGTCAGCCTCTATCTTGGCTTTTATCTGACTGAAATCTACCCCGAGCGACTGTGCTTCGCTAGTGACAAAGTACAGGTAGTGGCTCCAGCGTAAATCGGTAGATGTGTCAGTCGAGAAATACTTTGGCGCGATGACTTCTTCTTGATAGCTTTTCAACGATTCAGCAGTCGTTGTCACCTGATCATTAAGATCGAAGTATCGAATAGCGTAATCCCGCTCGCCGTAACGATCAACACCTCGATATACGCCCTGACCAACACGCTCAAGTTCAGGATAGCGTTCCTTGAGCAGGGCTTCAACGCGTTGCGTATTGATCATGATCTGTCCTCCGAGAAGTCCACCGGCGACGCGCTAGCAGGAACGTCGATGAGATTCGTGCCCTCAGGGCCACGTACGCCAAACCTGTTGTCGCGTCGGAAGACGACGCAAAGCCTGTCTTGAGCGCGCACGATGGTGTCGTTCAATTCTTCTACACTCTTACCAGCCACAATGGCGGTACGGGACGCATGCGTGACCAAGGCTTGCCTAAGCTTCTGGTGCGTGCTGTCTATTAGAATATCGTTAGCCTGATCCGAAAGGAAAACGAGTGTTGCAGGCCCACCCCCTCCAGTTTCTGGATTGACATTGTGATGTGGGGAATTATGACTCCATGAGAACTTAAAACCGTTCGCCAAATCTCGCACGGGGGGTGGCCACGGAACTGCGGTTTGGGCGAGTCCAATCGCATCGTGTGCGCGTTGCAATCTGTGTAGACGGTAACAGGATCCCGGCCGAGTGAGGTCAGCGTCTTGGTGAACCGTCACTCGGCGTATTGACTCCTCATCCTTGTCCAAATGGACAGCTTCGAGCTCTTTGACTGCGTACCAAGTTGCAGGCTTTCCGCGAGGCCCTAATAGCAATTCGATGGCGCGTTCGACCGCAAGCGGGCTAGCCTGTGAGGCCAACTGTAAGTGTTCGGCAATCGCATAGTATGCTGCCAAGGCATCGGAGAACCCGTCGTTGGCGACGGCACCAGACTCCCAACTGTCGCTGTCTGTATTCCAAGACCAACGTTCTTCCACCGTGACAAAATTCCTCGGGGCCAAAGCTTGCGGGCCAGGAAAAAATAGCTTTTGTTTTTGCAATAGAATAATCTGACCTTCGTAGTTCAGAAAAAACGAGTGCCATCGTTGGGCCAGTAAGCAATAGTAAATGCCGCCGCGGTGCAATGAATCGATGAGCTCATCGTCGTCAGCGTTGAATTTTGCGGGGGGTGCATACCAAGCCGAACCGGCGACATTCTTCCAGTCAGCGTATCCGCCTCTTTCCTTTACCTCTTTGATGTTCTTGGCCCAGTTCAAACACAACAGTTCGACGTGGCTGTTGGTTCCAACGGAGCAGAGCCGGGCGCGATACGCCGCATAATCGGAATGTGCCGGCTTCGGATTCAGCTGGATGTGAATCAAAAGGCAATTGGTGTGAATCGCATCGACATGCTCTGTGAAGTCAAAGGCATCGGAACAAATAATCGAGACGAGACTTATGGTGTTGATACCGCGGTTGAAGGCATACACCGTCGTACCCAGGCAAAGTGAGGTTTGCTCCACCTCCCGGTAATCTCGACAGGCGACGGTCTTAATTTGTACGAGAAGAAACAATACAGATTGTCCTTCTTGGTTTTGAGTCCAGAATACGTACAGTAGCGGGTCGATGTAACGCCGTTGCGCCGCCTGTCGCTCGTCGAGTGGTTCGTAATGAAACACACAATCACCAACGCCGTCGTACTGTTGAGCCAACGCCTGGAAGTCAGCAGGGGCGATGCTTTCACATCCAAGCACCCAGATAGCTCCCAGTGGAGGACGATGGTCACCGTCAACGATTTCTTGTACAACAGACCAAGGGACGCAATACTCAGGCGCTACTGCCAAATCAGAATGACTCTGTGAGGCAGCGGAAAGAAATCCGCTACACAGCTTGTGCCCAACTGCAGCGTCGGCATGGCCAACCCTGACATCATTGGCTTCAACAATACCTGATGGTTGCAGCAATATCGCCCTATAGGGTTCACGCGCTGGATTCAGAGCTTGCAAGCTAATAAGCGTTAGAGGACGCGGCAGATTCCCCAAGACTTCTTCGACGTCTACGATGTTGATCGCCAAATTACCTCCTCCCCATGGCAGATGACACTCAAACCATGTACCATTTTTTCAGAAAGCGGAGCACGTTAGGCTGCAAGCTCGCCACTGAAGGCTTCCTTAAGAATTGACTGGCGAAGCGTATAGGCTCGTACAACCGCAGCATCTATCTCAGCTTCATTTTTCTCAATAATCGAAAACCGCGACTCAATTTGCTCGATCAAGTATTTCTGTTCATCAATCGAGCATAGCGGCACAACCAAACTTTCTAATGTTGATAGGTTGATATTTTTTTGGGCGGTTGCGGGCGCATAAGCTTCGATTCGCACCCGAACTGCTTTAATGAAAAGTTCAATATATTCGGGAAGGACAGCGCCTTCGAGCGCTGTAAATCCCACCACACTGTCAGGAAAGCATGCATCAAACCCTAGAAAAGCAGTTTCAGCGATGTTCGCAGCAATAGTTATGCATAGCGTCCCCTTTGGCCAAAGATAACTCTGAGACAAGCCAAATTCACTATACGTCTGCTCGTAGGAGTTAATTACACGGCTTGCGGATTTCACTTCAGCGGTTTGAAGAAAGGGATATACCCCTCCGAAAAGCCGAGGATCATTTCGAGGTCTATGTTTTGACTTACCACGCCCCAGTTCACCCACATTGGCGAGATAGGTATAAACATACCCTTCGGGTAGAGGTGGTAGTTGCTCTATCTCATTCTCTGAAAGTTGGACCAACTCTTTCAATGTCGGCTTCCCCGGCTTCTTCCCTTCCTTACCATCAACCTCCCACGACTTGACCGCAGCCTTCCATTCTCCCAACTGCTGCTGGTAGCGTGCTTCGCGTTCATGCTGGATGCGGGCGAGGAGTTGTTCGGGGGACTCGAGTTTGTCTTTGTTTTCTTCCCGCCATTGGGCGGTAAGTTTGCCTTCGAAGGCGTATTTGAGGACGGCCTGGCGGTAGACTTTGAGTTGTTCGCGGGCGGTTTTGAGTGATTCAATGCCTTTGTCCAACTCGGACAGCAACGTTTCAATTTTCTTTACTATTCGCTTTTGATCATCAAATGGTGGCAGCGGCACAGGTAACTGGCCAAATGCTTTTCCAGAAAGTTCCAGGAAAGTGGTACCGCTAGCTCGCTTTTCGGCTAGCTGCTTCGCGCCTTTGAGATAGTAGTAAACATATTCATTAAGCACGCCATCTCGAGGTACCAGACTCTTGAACCCTTGATTGGTAGACATCGGTAGCGAGCTAATCACAACATATCCAATCGGTGCTCGTGATGAGAAATGTACGCTGCCTGCTGGCATCACTTTAGCTGAGCAATTTTTTAGCCCTAGCTCCGTCAACGATTTCGCACCTTTGGTTATTGTTTTATGGTTGTATCCAGTCAAGTCTGCTGGTGAAATCCAGTTGATGTTGCCACCCCAGTACGCAGGTTCTTTACTTGCAGGAGTTCCACCCCCAACCACATCTCCAAGATCACTCATATTCAGCCATTCCCATGTATCGGGAATATCCCATAGTTTCTCAACACCACTCACGCCACCAACTCCCGATTCAATTCCTCAATCACCGCATCCATGCTGTCACCAAACAACTGGTACATTCTTCCCATCCCGCCCTTGGCATCAAACGGCGCCATTTCCAGGTCGTCGCGTTCGATGTGGAAGGAGCTGATGACATGGTCGCGGATCATGTGCAGCCAGGCCATTTGTTCGTCGTTGAATTTTTCGCCGGCACCGCTGTGGTGTTGCATGACCCAGCTCTGGAAGTTGCGGCGTACGGTGGCGGCGTAGGTGGAAAGCGTAGTGTCCAGTCCGCAGACGCGGCGGATAAGCGCCACCAGGGCGGTGAGTTCGCTGATGGGGTTTTCTCCTTTGTATTTGTCCAGATGGGCGTAGGCTGACCACACGCGAAGCGGGGCGAGTTTGGGGCGGTCCTGTTTCAGGCGGTCGAGCAGTTCGCGGATCATCTGGTAGGTGATTTCGCTGCGCCGGGCGGGTTGACTGAAGTAGATGGACAGGGCTTCAATCTCGTCCTGATTTTGCTGCAGGTAATCGCGGAATTCCTGCGTCAGTGCCTGGGCGTTGGCTTCGGTGTCACCATCCCATTCGGCGCGAAGCACACTATCCAGATCGTCGTGAACTATGGTTTGCTCCTTGTCGCGGCGGATGCTGTCAATCAGTTCTATCAGTTCGCCGTTGAGCACGCTGGCGGCCTTGCCTACCAGTTCATCACGGGCCTTGTCGCGGGCGTCTTCTCCCGCGTCGCTGGTTTCCGGCACACCGGCAAGCTGGCAGGCGCGTTGATCCACGGTGTCGGGGTCAATGGCCTGCAGCAGCTCGCTGATGATGTGTTTGAGGCTGGCACCACCGGCAGCTTTCTGGATGCGTTGCTGTTCATGATTGTCCAGTTGCCGGTCCAGCCGCGAGAGGCGCCCGGCCAGTGAGGACACGGTGTCTTCATCGCGCGCGCCCATCATCACGCCCATGGCCAGGTCTTTCAGCGGCACGGAGGGTTTGGTGATCAGCGGTTGGCTGGCGGTTTTCAGGGATTTGGTGACGCCGATGGCATCGACAATCACATAGTGCGTCTTGGCGCTGTTGGCCGAAGGCGTGACCTTCTTCAGGCCATCGGCGTCCAGGGTGCGGGTGCCGCGGCCTTTCATCTGTTCAAAGTAGTTGCGGCTTTTCACATCGCGCATGAACAGCAGGCATTCCAGCGGGCGCACATCGGTGCCGGTGGCAATCATGTCCACGGTAACGGCAATACGCGGGTTGTAATCGTTGCGAAACTGCGCCAGCACGGACTTGGGGTCTTCTTCTATCTTGTAGGTAATCTTTTTGCAGAACTCGTTGCCCTCGCCAAATTCCTCGCGCACGGTCTGGATGATGTCGTCGGCGTGGCTGTCAGTTTTGGCGAAGATCAGGGTTTTGGGCACTTCCTGCCTGCCGGGGAAAATCTCCGGCAACTTGTCGCGGAAGGTGCGGATGATGGTGCGGATCTGATCCGGGTTGACGATGTCGCGGTCGAGCTGTTTGGCGGTGTAGGTTTCCGGTTCGTCCTGCACTTCCCAGCGTTTTTTGCGTGTCAGCCGTTCGCGTTTTTCCACCTGTTGTTTGGCTTCCACCGTGCCGCCGCTTTTGCTGCGCTCGGTTTCGATGATATAGATTTCGTTGCCGACATTGACACCATCGGCCACGGCTTTTTCGTGGTCGTATTCGCTGACCACGTTCTTTTTGAAGAAGCCGTAGGTGCGGTTATCCGGCGTGGCGGTCAGGCCGATCAGGTAGGCGTCAAAATATTCGATCACCTGACGCCACAGGTTGTAGATGGAGCGGTGGCATTCGTCGATGACAATGATGTCGAAAAACTCGGGCGGGATTTTGGCGTTGTAGCCCACCGGCACGGCTTCTTTGGGTTTGGTGAATTGCTCGGCCGGGTTGATCTCTTCCACGACTTCGTCCAGTGGTTCGTCCTTGAGCAGGGAGTACATGCGCTGGATGGTGCTGATGCAGACCTGACTGTCCTTGGCTACCGATGAGGATTTCAGGCGCTGCACATTGTACAGCTCGGTGAACTTGCGATTGTCGTCGTTGGGCAGGTAGGACATGAATTCCTGCTCTGCCTGTTCACCCAGGTTTTTTGTGTCCACCAGAAACAGCACGCGTTTGGCGTTGGCGTGTTTGAGCAAGCGGTACACGGAAGTGATGGCGGTAAAGGTTTTTCCGGAGCCGGTGGCCATTTGCACCAGGGCGCGGGGCCTGTCCTGCCGAAAGGACTCATCCAGGTTGGTGATGGCAGTTATCTGGCAATCGCGCAGGCCGTCCGGGTTCAGGGCTGGCAGGTGCTGCAGACGGGCGCGCAGGGTCTCTTGTTGGCTCAGCCATTCCGCCAGTGTTTCCGGGCGGTGGAAACTGAACACTTCGCGGGAGCGGGGTTTGGGGTCGTTACGGTCGGTGAAGCGGGTGATGACGCCGGTGCTTTCGTAAACGAAGCGCAGCGGCTCCTGATTGTTGACCCACTTCAGTTTGGCCGTGGCGTAGCCTTCGGACTGCTGCTCCACGGTGGTGATCTTGTGACCCCAGTCATCGGGTTTGGCTTCGATGATGCCAACTGCCTTGCCATTGATGAACAGGGCGTAGTCGGCGGGGCCGACGTCGGTCTGGAATTCGCGGACGGCAACGCCGAGGCTGGCGCTGAAGTTGATGGCCTTGTTGCCCTGCACCACCCAACCCGCCTCGATCAGGCGTTTATCGATCTGATCACGAGCGCGTTGTTCGGGGTTCTGATTTGGCGCTTCTGTCATGGCATTTCGCATCCCTGTTGCCTGCAGAAGTCGGCAACACTCCATTAATGGGATACGAATTTACTTGATTTTCGCGTGCCCTCCAAGATTTTCAGGCAGTTGGAGGTATACACGCGACGTTTTATTCATCAGGTATTGCGCCAATTCGTGTCGTTCTTCAGTTACTCGTTGGGGCGTGTGTCATTGATGAGCGATCGGATGTAAGGGGCAAGTATTTTTTTGCGGGCCCACGAGTAGCTAAAGAAGCTGCTGAGTGCGATGACCGGAACACTCCAGTTTAAGTAGGCTCGAATAAACTCCGCAAAAGGCGCAGACACAACATACAAACTGACTAGCAATGGGAGCAAATAGAAAACAGCAAAGCTTGAAATCAGACTTATCGGAAAAAGAAGATGATAAAGCGTCGCCTGAGGGCCACGCGATGCGTGCCTCGACGCCTCCTGAATCAGCGCGTTGTCGACCCCTGAATTCTTATTTAATTTCATGGGTTTATCTCGTTATTTGACCAAATAAATCTCTCAGTTGAGCGGTCCGAACGACACAGTATGACGTCCGGACCGAGAAAGAGAATTAACTCGTCATATGACATGACATACCGTCATCCCGGTAGGCGCCGTCTGGTCCCGTCGCCAATGAATAGCCAGTCGACATTGCCAAACCCAATCCAAAACCAACGACGGCTCCAGCTACTCCACCAGCTGGACCAGCGACTGCCATACCGACTCCTGCGCCTATCGCTGTTGAGGAATAACTTATCGCCACCTCCATCGGATCGAGCCAGCCACCCCCACCCACCATCTCAATCTCCTGCACACTCAACTCTCGCATCACACTTACTCCCTGTGTATTAATGAAGCCTGCAATAGTGGTATAGACTAGCCAGCAGCACATTGCCCAAAAAAATCACAACTCAGGCCAAGACAATGCCAAATCTGCTTTCGATATCTGCGCTGTTACTGCTACTGACAACCAGCACTCTGGTCGTCGCCCAGCCGTCCGACAACACTGATTTTGACCTGCAGGCCCACCGCGGCGGTCTGGGGCTGGTGACCGAAAGCACACTGCAGGCTTTTGCCAATGCGCTTGAGCTGGGTGTCAGCACGCTCGAGCTGGATACTCAGGTTACGGCCGACGGTTATGTGGTTGTCACTCATGATCGTCAGGTGCTGCCGCACCGCTGCCTGGATACTGCCCCTGCCACAGCAGACGATCCGCAGTTTCCCTACGTGGGCAAATACATAAAAGACCTGAGCTGGTCTCAGGTGAGGACACTGGATTGTGGTTCGCAGCGGGCATCTGCCCATGCCAGTCAACAGACGGTGCCTGGCGCCCGGCTGGTTCTGCTCAGCGAAGTCTTCGATCTGGTCAAACGCCATCGCGCCTTCGATGTCATGCTGAACATCGAGACCAAAGTCGAGGCCGGTGCACCAGAAGAGACAGCGCCGCGTGAGGTCTTTGTGCAGGCCGTGATCGACCAGATTTACCGGCACGGCATGCAGGGTCAGGTGAGCATCCAGAGTTTTGACTGGGGCGCCCTGATGCGCGTGCGTGAGCTGGCACCTGAATTGCCCATTATTGCGTTGTCCAATGCGCAGTCGTTCCTGCAGTGTGGTATGCCCGGTGCCTCGCCGTGGACTGGCGGCATCGACATGGACGATTTTGACTGCAATCTGCCAGCCGCCGCCGCGTCGTTTGGCGCTGATGCAATCTCTCCTGTGCACGGGCTCCCGCAGGATGCCAGCGTGACAGACGCCAACTACCAGCCTTTCACCACGCCAGAGATGGTCACGCAGGCGCAAACGCTGGGATTAAGGGTGATCCCCTGGACCATCAATGACACGGCCACCATGGCACATCTGATAAGCATCGGCGTTGATGGCATCATTACCGATTACCCTGACCGTTTGCGCACCATTCTGGCCACTGAAAATCTTCCACTTCCTGCACCACAGGCGGCTGTTGAACCAGAAACCAGCGACCATGGTGAGCAATCCATCCTGAGCCTGCAGCAACAGATGGCAACTGGCACGCTCAGCGCGGAACAGCTTGTTCGGCACATGCTGGGCAGAATCAGCCGGTACGATGATCAGGGCCCAGCGCTGAACACAATCATCACGCTGAATCCGGATGCTGTAGCGCAGGCCCGGCGACTGGACGCAGAACGTCAGTTCAGTGGACCGCGCAGCCTGTTGCATGGCATCCCGATATTACTGAAGGACAACTACAACACAACAGATATGCCAACGACTGGCGCATCGCGGGCACTGGCAGACTTTACCCCCAGTGCTGAAGCCACGCAGCTAAGGCTGCTGCGGGAAGCGGGCGCCGTGATACTGGGCAAAACCAATCTGCATGAATTTGCCTATGGCATCACATCCATCAGCTCGCTGGGTGGGCAGACGCGAAACCCTTACAACCCAGAAAGAGTGCCAGGCGGATCCAGTGGTGGCTCTGCGGCTGCTGTGGCCGCCGGTTTCGCCACCATCGCAACCGCCTCCGATACCTGTGGCTCAATCCGTATTCCGGCGGCCTTCAACAATCTGGCAGGACTGCGTCCCAGCAAAGGTCTGAGCAGCATTTATGGCATCATGCCGCTGGCCAGCACGCCGGATGTCGGTGGTCCGCTGGCGCGCCACATTGAAGATATTGCCATCGTCCTGGATTTGACCACTGGCTACGACCCGCTAGATGAGGCAACCGCTGTCATGCTGAGCCGCAGTCGTCCGCAGTTCCAGCGTCAGCTGCAGACTGCAGACATCGAGGGGCTGCGTGTTGGCCGTCTAAGCAATTATATGGATAGCGCGACTCCCGAAGTTGCACAGATGATGGCGCGGGCTTTCAGGCAACTGGATAGACTTGGCGCGGAGATAATTGATGTTTCGATTGAGGACATGTCCGCCCTGATCAGCGCCTCAGGCCTGATTGGACACGAATTCGAAGCTGACCTGGACCACTACCTCCAGACCTTCGGCAGTGCGCGCTACCCGACATTGCAAAGCATTGTGGAAAGTGGCCTGTATCATGACGCCGTCGCCACCCTGCTGCAACGAAGCGCTGCCGGCGAACAGGACCCGGAAGCTTACCGCCAGGCTCTGGCAGCTCGTCTGCCCTTACAGGCGGCCATTGATTCAGTGATGGCAATGCATGACCTGGACGTGATTGCCTACCCACCCATTGGCGCACTGCCAGTGCTGACAGGTGAAAGCCAGCCAGGCAACAACTGCAGCCTCAGCGCAAATGCGGGCTACCCGGCACTTTCTGTGCCGGTCGGATTTTCTGCGGATGGCCTGCCGATGGGAATCGAGCTGCTGGGCGGCTATATGAGCGATGTACGTCTGCTGTCGATTGGCCACGCCATCGAGCAGGCGTGGCCACAGCGCCGCGCGCCAACATTAGACCAGTGACAACTGAATATTGAATGTCGTGCCGAGGCTTTCATCCGAGGTGACGGACATATGGCCCCGATGATGCTCAGTGACAATAAAGTACGGGTACGAGAGGCGCTGTTCAACCGGGCACGCCTCTGCGCCATCGGCGGACGCGAAGAAGGGCTCAAAAATGCAAACCTGAGCCTGCTCGCTCAGCACCTGTCCTTTGTGCTCTATCTTGATCCATATCGAATCAAAAAACTTGCCGATACCGATCTTGATCTGGGGGCGCTGCCCCTCCGCCAGTGAGTCGGTTTTCAGCGCGTAGAAGGCACTGCGCAGCACACGCAGGAAGACCTGCTGCAACTCATTTGGATAACAGGCTAATTCCGGTATGTCACTGCCATAGTCGCGTCGAATATCGACATCTGTAAAGTCCAGCCCGTCAACGTCTACCAGTAGTTTTGATGCCAGTTCTATGCTGCGTTCAACGATATCAGGGATCGCAGCGGTCTGTTTGACATCACGGTGACCACGCGACAGATCCAGCAGGTTCTGGACGATAGTATTGGCCTGCCGTGCACTCTGACCAACCACATCAACTTCGCGCAACAGGAAGGTTTTTACATCGCCCAGGTCGCTGCTATCAAGGCGCTCGCGCGAGCGGTCCACGCGCTGCAGTATGGCGTCAATCGGCCTGCTAATATCGTAGGCCATTGCCGATGCAAGTTCGCCCAGTGCCGAGAGCTTGTCCCGCTCGGCAACTTTGTTTTCGGCGTTCACCTGCTTGGTGACGTCGGAAATCAGAATCACGATACCCGTCTCGTCATTGTGTTTGAGGCGGTACAGCGTAATGTCATAGGTGTACTGGCCGCGCTGGCTGTGCTTGAGCTGCAATGTCTCGCCACGCTCAAGCACGTCATTGACCTGTTCTTCAGTGAGGGTTATTCCAGGATAGGCCTGCCACAGATTTTCACCGACTACATCAGCATAGGGCCTGCCAGTGAACTCCTCTGCCGTTTTATTCCACTGGGTGACTTTAAGCTTGTCGTTGATGCCAACCAGCATGACCGGCATCGAGTTGACGATGCTGGCGATATAGGCTTCACGCTTGCGCAGCTGCTCGGCAGTTTCCTGCAGCACCTGGGTGCGCTGCGCAACCCGTTCTTCAAGCGTGGCCTTGATCTCGGTCAGTGCCCGGTTGGAGCGCCGCGCCCGCAAGTGGGCGCGAATCAGAAACCCCATGACAATCAACAGGATGATGATCAGCAGGCTGGCACTGGTGTTGGCAATGTATTGCCAGTTGGTGCGCCCGTCCTCATAGCGAAATACCGCGAATATATCAGCGTATGCGCTGACACTGACACTCAGCAATGCAAATAGGCCCAATACCCGCTTCATTCAATCATTCCCACCAATCTTACAGACTAGAAAGGCGCGGATTATATCATGGATGGACACCCGCGCTTAACGTCCACCAAGGACCGCATCGATATCAGCGGCGTCATGCCGTTCGCGAAGCTGGTTTTCCTCTTTGCCCCAGGTCGTATTCACAATACGTCCGCGGCGCACGGCTGGCCGTTCGGCAATCTCATTGGCCCAGCGCAGCACGTGCGTGTAGGTGTGTGCTTCCAGGAACTCGGCAGCATTGTAGACTTTGTTCAATACCAGTGCGCCGTACCAGGGCCAGATGGCAATGTCAGCAATGGTATAGCTGTCACCTGCAATATAGCGATTGTCTTTCAGCTGGCGATTAAGTACATCCAACTGTCTTTTAATCTCCATCGTGAAGCGATCAATCGGATACTGCCACTGTTCGGGTGCATAGCAATAAAAATGTCCAAACCCTCCACCCAGATAAGGCGCAGACCCCATTTGCCAGAACAGCCAGTTAAGCGTTTCAGTGCGTGCAGCCGGCTCTGAGGGTAGTAATTCACCAAACTTTTCCGCCAGATAGAGCAGGATGGACCCCGACTCGAAGACGCGCTGTGCCGGCTGCGCACTGGTGTCCAGCAATGCCGGGATTTTGGAGTTTGGGTTGATACCCACGAAACCACTGCCAAACTGGTCACCCTCGGTGATATTGATCAGAAAGGCATCATACTCTGCGCCTTCATGACCAAGCGCCAGCAACTCCTCCAGCATGATAGTTGCTTTGACACCGTTGGGTGTGCCCAGCGAGTAAAGCTGCAGCGGATGTTTACCGATTGGCAATGGCTTTTCATGCGTCGCACCGGCTATCGGCCGGTTGATACTGGTAAACCGTCCGCCGCTCTGTTTGTCCCATTTCCATACTTTGGGCGGCGTGTAGGTTTTAGCGCTGGATGCATCTGCCATGGAGAACTCCTGAGTATTTGGTATTGCGACATTACACCAGCCCTGCCGGAACAACTCAACTCTCGGTCTGTTCAAATCAGGGATTGGTAGTGCAACTGAACTGGCGTCAGCGCATTCAGCTCGCAGGTCGCACGACATCTGACGCTGGACAAGCTGCGGGAATCCGTGAAGAATGCTCATGCAGAGACTTGACTCCAGACCCAACAAAACCATTGACGGATCCAGCAGGCCGGTACTCATGAACACAACTGAATCCAGCCGACCGACCAGCGACCAGCAGGCTTTTCTGGATGTGCTGGCCGAGGTGCTGCCCTCCACAGTGTGGGTCGCTGACTCGCAGGGCATGATCAACTATGTCAGTGCCGATATCAGCAAAACTACAGGCAAACCTGCTGGTGACCTGATGGGGGACGCGTGGTTGCAGTCACTGCATGAGGATGACCTCGAACCCACCGTGCACAAATGGCGCGACTGTGTAAGAACCGGTGCACCGTTCGATACCCGTTATCGCCTGCTGTCCATGCATTCCGGCATCTATGAATGGCATGAAATCCACGCCCGCGCCCAACGCGATGCGGACGGCAATATCGTACGCTGGGTGGGGACCACCACTAATGTGCATCCCCGAATATCTGCCGAAACCAACCTGGCTTTTGAACGCTCAATCAGCGAACTGGAAACCCGGGTGCTGTCCATCATTGGCCGAAACGAAACACTGAGCAAAGTGCTGGACGAAATTACCCGATCAGTGGACCATATGCTAAAGGGCGCCAGATCGTCTATTTTATTTGTAGAAAACGGATGTCTGCGACATGGTTCGGCACCCAGCTTGCCAAAGGCGTTCTGTCAGGCAATCGATGGCCTGGAGATCAGTGCCACTGCAGGGTCCTGCGGCACCGCAGCAAAAACGCGAAGAACCGTTATTGTCACTGACATGCGTACCGATCCGCTTTGGGCCGACTATCAATATCTGGTGCGGGATGTTCCCATGCGCGCCTGCTGGTCGGTGCCGATCATGGACAACGCCCAGAACTGCTTTGCCACGTTTGCGGTTTACTACGACCAGCCGCGCTCTCCTGGCCCGGATGAGCTGAAAATTGTCGAGCGAATTGCCCAGTTCGTCCGCCTTGCCATCGAGCGCAGCCGCCAGCACGAGGAACTGAAATCCCACGAAGACCGTCTCAGGATACTTGTCCAGGGTACCCATGACATCGTCTGGGACTGGGACCTGAACAGCGACACACTTTGGTGGAGTGATGGAATAAAAATACAGTTCGGTCACGAGCCTGACGCATTGTCCAGGAGTTCAAGCAGCTGGCTTGCACTGATACATCCCGACGACCTGGCTCACGTCGAAAGCAGCCTTGAACGTGCATTCGAAGGCAGCACTGACCACTGGCAAGGCGAGTATCGCATGAGAAGAAGCGATGGCAAGTACCGTTATGTACTGGATCGCGGCCATATCATCAGAGACGAATCTGGCAAGGCGATTCGTGCGATTGGCTCCCTTATCGACATTAGCGAACGCAGAGAAATTGAAGAGCAGCTACAGCAGGCCCAGAGACTCGATTCAATAGGAAAACTCACTGGCGGTATCGCACATGATTTCAACAACCTGTTGACAGTCATCCTTGGCAATTCCGAATTACTGGTAACGGAGCTGGGATCCAATCCGCAACTGCGGGAGCTGGCTGAGATCTCCCAGACTGCGGCGATGCGGGGCGCCGAGTTGACCAATAGACTACTTGCCTTTGCCCGACGCCAGCCACTCGACCCGGGTGTGACCGACATCAACCGCCTGGTCAGCAATTTTGAACCTCTGCTGAGGCGAACCCTGGACGAAAACATCGAGATTGAAGTAGTCCAGCGCGCCGGATTGTGGCGCGCCATGATTGATGCTTCACAGCTGGAAAACGCCATCCTGAACCTTGCCATCAACGCCCGGGATGCCATGCCGGATGGCGGCCTGCTGACCATCGAGACTGCCAACGTGGCAGTGGACGACCACTATGCTGATGTGCATGATGTCACTCCGGGTCAATATGTGCAGATTGCCGTATCCGACACCGGAATGGGGATGGATGCCAATACTGTCTCGCATGCCTTTGACCCATTCTATACGACCAAAGCTGAGGGCAGGGGAAGCGGCCTGGGTCTGGCAATGGTTTACGGTTTTGCCCGGCAGTCCAACGGACATGCACGTATCTATTCGGAGCCGGGTCACGGCACTACCGTCAAGTTGTACCTGCCCCGCTCCTACGAGAACGACAGCCGGACCGCGGCGGATGCGGACCTGCACCACCCCAGTGAAGGCAATGAAAAAATACTGCTGGTAGAGGACAATGACCTGGTCAGGCGCCATGTCGAACATTTATTGGAATCGCTAGGTTATCAGGTTATCAGCGCCAGCAACGGTGCAGACGCCATTCAGATACTGGAGCAGGAAGAAATCATTGACATGTTACTGACAGATGTCGTCATGCCGGGTGGCATGAGCGGCAAGGAGCTTGCAGACCGGGCTCAGACAATGCGCCCGGGGCTGCCAGTTCTGTTCACGTCCGGATATACCGAAAACGCAATTGTCCATCACGGTCGTCTGGACCCTGGCGTGCAACTGCTGCAAAAACCATTTCGCCGTCAGGAGCTTGCCAGCAAAATTCGCCGGGTGCTCGCCAACGGCAAAACTTGAAGACTACCAGAGACTGCGTTTAGTCAGCTCCAGGTTGGTTGTCGAACCGTCTGGCTGCTCTATGTGAATGGTGAAGGTGTCGCCATCCAGCGTATAACCCAGCGAGCGCATGCCGGTCTCACCGACATTGTTGAAATGCACATGATTGTCCATGATCATGGCAAGCTCCATTTTCATGGGCTCTGGCGTACGAGGCTGAAAGCCCGGATTGAACTGCTGCAAATGTAATACCAGCGAACCATCTACTTCTTCAATGGTGATCATCTCGAACATGCTGGTGCCATTGGGGCCGGTCATACGGACCATCGCGGCGATGGAGCCACCTTCAGCGCCAATCCAGTTCTCTTCCAGTACATTCGGGCCCAGCTGACCGGCATAGTTGCCCGTCATCCAGTCCAGGTCTTCAATCGTCGCTGCCGGTGGCTGTGCCAGGGCAAAACTCGCGCCCAGCCCCAGAATAGCCGCTGCACACCAGGACGTCAGTTGGGTGATTTTCATGTTGATCTCCATTCGGTTGTTGTTACTGTGCTCAAATCGTATCCGATACGCTCAGCGTTTGACAGTCCACAAGTCACTAATGCCATAATCGGACGCTTGGATGATGATCAACATGGTGGAACAACAATGAAATATCGTTATATAGGCAACAGTGGATTGCGTGTCAGCCCCATTTGCATGGGCACCATGAGTTTTGGCAGCTGGAGCGATGAGGCAGAATCTTTTCGTATTCTGGACAAGGCGTACGAGCGTGGTATCAATTTTTACGATACCGCCGAGGTCTATCCAGTGCCGCCGCGCAAGGAGACCGTTGGCGACACCGAGACCATTTTTGGCAAATGGATCAAGACCCGCAACCGCGATTCCCTGATCATCGCGACCAAAGTCGCTGGCGCCGCCTCTGGCTGGTTTGTGCCGCCAATCCGTCATGGCCTGACGGCCATCGATCGTCATCACATTGAGCGCGCTGTCGAAGGCAGCCTGAAACGCATGGGCATTGATTATATTGATCTCTACCAGGTGCACTGGCCCGACACCGTGGTGCCGATAGAGGAATCAATGGCGGCGCTGGACCGGCTGGTGGAATCTGGCAAGGTCCGCTATCTGGGTACATCCAACGAAAATGCCTACGGCCTGACCAAGGCCAACACCGTGGCCCACTACGAGGGCCTGGCGCGCTTCCAGTCTATACAGAACAACTTTTCCCTGCTGCATCGCCGTTTTCTTGATGAGCTTGCCACGGTCTGCCGTCGCGAAAAGGTATCGCTGCTGCCCTACTCGCCCATTGGAGGCGGTGTGCTCAGTGGCAAATACAACACTGACAATTATCCGGAAGTGGCTCGTTTCAGCGAGTACCTCAAGCTGGAAAACCCGCGCCAGCGCGCCATGGCTGACCGCTTCCTGAATCCCGCTACGCTGGCCGCCACGGCCCGCTATATAGAGATTGCCAAAGAGGCTGGCATCACACCAACCACATTGGCGACTGCCTGGAGCATGAACTTTGATTTCGTGGCATCCACCATCATTGGTGCGCGCACCGCAGATCAGCTTGATGACTCACTGGCGGCACTGGATGTGACCCTGAGCGAAGAAACGCTCAAGGCCTGCGACCAGGTCCATAAAGATATCCCCTACCCCATGGGCTGAGGATATAACGCCGTCACGGACGCGAGCAGGCCGGCAGGCCCTCGCGATCCGGCGTCGTGAATGCACATCCATAGCTGTCCTGCGCAACGGCCACAGGATCAAGCACCACATCACCGGCGGGTCTGGGCCCACCATTGACCCAGACCAGCCAGTCGCTCAGCGCAGTGCGAATTTCGTCAGCCGAGAAATCGCAGTGACCGGGCGCCCGGATCGCGCGTTGTACCAGCAGCTCATCATTGCCATTCCGAATCGCACCCTGCCGGTAAAGTTGCTGATGTCGAAATGGCACATAGAAATCACCCAGGGTATGCAGGGTCAGCACCGGCACATCAAAATCGCCGTGTATCTCCGGCAGCCAGCGTACGCCATCATTGCGGATGGCATTGGCGCCGCGGGCGGCTTCTTCCCGCATCATGATGTCATTGAATGACACTTCCAGCCCGGTGGGGCTGGCGTCGTCAGTCCAGCGATATACGCGGTCGGCGTTGTCGTAGACATTGCGATCAAGAATTCCGCGCACTGTGCCGTCGTCACCCCCGCTGCCCATGACAGTGTATTGATAGCGGGACTGGAAACCGTACTCAAAGATGGGCCGGTCGCCGCCGGTCAGATACATGGCCATGGCCATCAGCCGCTCGCCATTGATATTGGCAGGCTCCCAGGTGGACTGGCCGGTGGCCGGGTCAATCACGAACAGGTTGCGGACTACCGGACCAGGGGCATCTGGCGTGCCGACCAGCTGCGGGAACTCTGAATATGGCAGATAGCTGAATCCGGCCAGCGTCATGGCCAGTCGATTGTAGTCCCCCAGCCATTGAAACTGGTTCTGCTCCGCCTGGCAGAATGGTGCGGCACCGGCGTAGGGCACCGGATACAGGGTACGCTGCATATTTTCCCGCTCTACAGCGGCGGCAGCCGTATGTCCGCCAAGCGAGGTGCCGGAAATCAGGTACTGAGCGGGTTCGGCAAGCGGCTGTTGCCAGTCGCGCTGCAGATAGCTGGTAAGCTCGCGCGCCAGCTTGTTGGTATCCTCGATACCAGCGCGGACATCGTAATAATTGGCCGAGTAGGATGAAGCCGCCCAGGCGTAACCAGCCGCCAGCACTGCCTCGCGAAAAGCGGCAGGTGGCAGGGATGGCGCCAGCTCACCACCAGTACCACGATACCCGTGGGTGTACATGACCAGACCGTCGCCGTCCCAGCCAGCGGGGAACTCTGCGGTGTAAACAGCTGCACCCTGCAAACCCTCATAGGTGCCATAAAACGCCCGAGCGCCAGGCTGCGCATCAAAGGCCAGCTCGGCCTGCGGTGTAAATGTCCGTGAATCATGCTCTCTCTGCCCGGTTATGCTTCCGCCGCTGCCAGCACAGGCGGTCAGAATCGTGGCACTGGCAGCCATGACCAGCAGTTGGGAATTTCGGGGAGTGAGGCTGTTGAGAGTCATGTCGAATTTCCTGTCGGAGGCTAGCGGGGTACTGACAGTCGACGCTGATCGCCCCGCGCAAGCATTATTATTGTGGATGCGGGCCAGTATATGGCTCGTTTCGGCAAATTGCCACCTGGCTCAGCACCATGCGTGACTAAGGGCATGTTTGCATGTGCGGCACTTCGGGTTATGATGCTCGACCTGACTGAGTGACCCGAGCATCAATGCTGATTCAACTGTACCGCCACATCCAGCGTAATATTAAAGAAGACGGCCTGATCGTAAGCAGTTCCCGATTTCTAGTATCGGCCATGCTGAGGCGGGTTGATTTCTCCCGCGATCTGCGCATTCTTGAAATCGGCAGTGGTCGTGGCGCGATTACCGCTCAGCTGATTCAGCGCATGTCGCCAGGCTCTAGTCTGGATATCTGCGAGATCAAGGCTGAGTACAACGAGTCGATTCACCGCCTGATGGCATCACACCCGAATAAACAGGTCGCCCTTTACAACAGCTGTGTCACGCAGCTGCTGACACGGCCTGGCCACTATGACGTGATCATTTCTTCCCTGCCACTAAAGAATTTTGAGGACGCAGCCAGCGCCAACGCCTTCCTGTACCAGATACTTAATGCTGTGCAGTATGGTCTCAGGGAAGGCGGTCTTTACCTGCAGTATCAGTACTTCAAAAGCAATCAGAGCGATATTGAGCAGGTTTTTGGCAAATCCATGGATGATGTCAGCTTCGTACCACTGAATATCCTGCCAGCTTTTGTGTATCAAATGTCCAAGCCAGCAGCCATGGCAACGCCAGCTGTACTCGATCGGGCACCTCTTAATGAAAGCTCGTGAGTCATGAAACCGTGCAGGCATCCGTCCCACTGAAAGCCAACAACGACCAAGCGGATCGCTGACACTCCATGGAAAAAGAAAAACTTGAACACCTGAACTTTTTTGGCCTGTACACCTGGCTGGGGCTGGTGACTGTCTGCCTGTCGCTGTACTTCTTTCGACCCGACCTGTTCGAGCCACAGTTTATCCGTCAGTTCTTCAGTGAAAACCTGGTCAGCGGACTGTTTATCTATTTCGTGATTTCCACGCTGCGCGGCTTTACGCTGATTCCCTCAACGCCCATTGTACTGGCGGGCGTTCTGGTGTTCCCGCCACTGCCGCTTTGGCTGGTCAATCAGTTGGCAGTTTACACATCGTCCGCAATTGTGTACTACATGGCACGCCACTTGCGGTTTGATCGCTACTTTCATGCGCATTATCCGAAACAGGTGGCTCAACTCAGCGGACTCCTCAAGAAAGCAGAATTGACGGTGATATCAACCTGGGGTTTCTTGCCCTTTGTGCCCAGCGACATGATTGTTTATGTGTGCAGTGTGCTGCGGGTCAGTGTCTGGAAAACCCTGTTCGGCATCTCGATCGGAGAAGGTGTTATCTGCGCCATTTACATTTTTGGTGGCGCCTACAGCCTGAACGCTATTCTGCAGTATTTCGCCGGCTGATCGGCGCGGCACGCTCAGCCCTTGAAGTACACCAGTTGATGAGACGTAGCCAGCAGCTCACCTTCTGGTGACCAGACCTCTGCGCTTTGATCGAAGAACCCGTCGCGGTAAGCCTGCGCGCGCGCGACACCCAAAAGGTGTCTGTTGCCCACTCGGCCAAGCATATGACTGTCAGCATGAAAGTATGAAGTCAACGTAACAGTGCCGATGGGCAACCAGCGCTGCCGTCGTATCATGACCCGGGGGAAGAAGACATCGCAGATGGATGCCAGCGCCGGGAAATCCAGAGGACGTTCTGGCACATCGCGCACCCAGAGTTGAGATGCGCCGTTGTCCCGCTCCGGTTCGGTAAACGTTTTGGGCAGTGAATCGTCGATATAACGAAGATCGTAACGATGCGTGAACTCCGGCCGCTTGTCCCATTCCATGGCAGCCACCGACTCCGGCGATGGCGCATCAGGAAACTTCGCATCTGTGCCGGACCAGGTCTGGCGACGAATGGCGAACACAGCGGTTGCCATGGCCACCAGTTTGTCGCCTAGCAGGGCATTGATCAGCCAATGTTGCGTGGACCGATTGGTACGAACCGGTCGCGCCTCTATTCGGAAGGGACCGTCAGCAATCGGCGCCGCAAAGTGTACAGTCTGCGATACTGGTTCGCCTAAGCGTTCATCGTGCAGCAACGCGGCATTTAGCAGTTGCGCTGCGGTTATACCGCCAAACGGCCCGACGGCGTTGGCGTAGCCCGGATGTGTGTTGGCGGCATACACGCCCGGCGCCACGGGCTGCATAGCAATAGCTTCATCCAGCGGATGCATTCCTGTCTCCTGTTTCCCTGTTGTCCAGTGTCACGCGCAAACGATTACATGTGAGCGCCCGACCATCCCTCTGCAATCATCTCACGTATTACTTTGATGGCTTCGCGATCATTCTGCACATAGGCCGATTTAAGAAATTCATCGGCGTCCACGCCGCTGTCTGTTCCGCCGACAGAGTCGCGTCGGTAGCGGAAACGCACTTGCAATTCGTCAGCGCCAGGTGACTCTATACGCGTAACGCTTTCGGCATGCATGGGTTGATCGCGGCCATCGATCAGCGTTCTGATCTCCGTGTCCTCGACGACGGTAACCACATCAGTGAACTCAAGATCACCGGCGAGAATCAGCCGCGTAAAGCCCGCTGCATGCTCATCAACAAGTCTGCACTTGATGGCGGGATTGAAGTGCCCCGGATACCGAGCGCGAAACAGCAGCCCTTTCCACATGCATTCACGGGAAATTCGCTGATGATCAGGCTGCCCTTTTTCATTGATGACAATGGTGTGTTCGAAATCCAGCACCTGCACCCCCTTTGACATAATCAAATGGCAATAATACACAATCAGGCCTGCGCGAGCCCACTTTCAGCCCTGACAATTGCAATCCATGCGCTCATCGCTTGGCAGCTGCCATGTTGCACGCGTATTATCCAGGGCCTGATCTTGACAGGATTGATGACCCTGCCTGACGTCACAGGAGTAAATACCCATGACCATCTGGAAACGCACACCCTCACTGGAACGGCTTGCCGAGAACGCGAAAAACACCGCAGTTGCCCACCTTGGCATAGAAATTACGGAAATTGGCGATGACTTCCTGACTGGACGTATGCCCGTGGATCATCGCACGGTGCAACCACACCGCATTCTTCACGGTGGCGCCTCGGTACTGTTTGCTGAAACGCTGGGCAGCATGGCCGCCAATCTGTGTCTTGGCTCTGAGGCCCAGGCTGCCGTCGGTCTGGACATCAATGCCAATCACCTTCGTCCGGTCAGCAGTGGCTGGGTCTATGGCACGGCACGCCCGGTTCATATCGGAGCCACTACCCAGGTGTGGGAAATCAGGATCAGTAATGAAGCTGGCAAGGCGGTGTGCATTTCGCGCCTGACCATGGCAGTAGTCAAGGCACGTTAGGACCAATTCGGGATTGAATACACCCACCCCCTCGGTTATTGTTTGGCAGCGGCCTAAAAATAACACAGGGTACTAAGATGGAAGCTCTCGTCAACACGATCAACAATATCGTCTGGAGTCCGGCACTGGTGTTCCTGTGCCTGGGTGCCGGTCTCTTCTACTCCATCCTCACTCGCTTTGCCCAGCTTCGACATTTCAAAGAGATGTGGCGCCTGCTGTTCCAGGGCAGCGAGTCAGCCGAGGGCATTTCATCTTTCCAGGCGCTGGCGGTTTCCCTGTCTGGCCGTGTCGGTGTCGGCAACATTGCAGGGGTCGCGGCAGCCATAGGATTCGGCGGCCCGGGCGCCGTCTTCTGGATGTGGGTCGTGGCATTCCTTGGGGCAAGCACAGCCTATGCGGAGTCCACACTGGGTCAGCTCTATAAAGTCGAGGAAGATGGTCAGTACCGGGGTGGTCCTGCCTATTACTTTGAACGGTGCTTAGGGCAGCGCTGGCTGGCAGTCCTGTTTGCAACTGCTGCCATTGTGGCCTGTGGTGTGTTTCTGCCGGGGGTTCAGGCCAACGCCGTTGGCAATGCCGTCACTCAGGTTTTCGGCGAGGGCAACATAGTTTCGACCCAGTTTGGCGAGGTTGGCACCAACAAACTGGTGGCTTTGGCTGTCATCCTGATGATTCTGGCATTTATCATTTTTGGCGGCATCAAGCGTATTGCCCATTTTACCCAGATCGTTGTTCCGTTCATGGCGCTGGGTTACATCATCATGGCGCTGATCATCGTGTTCATCAACTTTGACCAGATTCCGGGGGTATTCGCGCTGATCGTAGGCGATGCATTTACCGCCCAGGCCGGTTTTGGCGCGGCAATAGGCTGGGGCGTGAGACGCGGCATCTATTCAAACGAGGCAGGCCAGGGTACCGGGCCGCATGCTGCCTCTGCAGCTGAAGTCGACCATCCGGCCCAACAGGGTCTGGTGCAGGCATTCTCGGTTTATGTCGATACACTGTTTGTCTGCTCTGCTACCGCCTTCATGATCCTGATTACTCAGCAATACAATATCCAGGGAACCCTGGAGGCCGGACAGTTTGTCGTCCAGAATGTGGCGGCTGACACCGAGATTGCCTCCGCCGCCTTTACCCAACTGGCACTGTTCAGCGTATTTGGCAATTTTGGACCAGTCTTTGTAGGTATCTCGCTGTTCTTTTTCGCCTTTACCACCATCCTCGCCTACTACTACATCGCCGAGACAAATGTCGCCTACCTCAATCGCTACTTTAAGGCTCACATTCCTCTGGTTCTGGTGAAACTGGTGATCATGCTGATGGTCAGCTATGGCATGGTGAACAGCGCTGGCTATATCTGGATGATTGGTGACATAGGTGTCGGCCTGATGGCCTGGATCAACATTGTCGGCATACTCGCTATCTTTTTTGTGTCCGGCCCTGCCATCGCCTGCCTCAAGGACTACGAGGAACAACGGGCCGCGGGCGGTCCTGTCCACTTCGACCCCAGAAAACTTGGCATCAAGAATGCGACATTCTGGGAGCAGCGCATGGACAGGCAGGTAAAACAGGCAGAAGAACAGGCCGATGGTGAAACCCGGCACTGATTGATCACTGACCTTATGCCGGAGCTGATCCCAGATAACTGGCAATGCCGTTAAGCAGCATCTGCACCGATACAGAGATGAGGATCATGCCCATCAGGCGCTCGATGGCCTTCAAACCACGGGCGCCCAGCAGCTTGTAGAGTCGCTGGGACATCATCAGGATGATGGCGGTGACAGCCCACGCGCCTCCCAGCGCGATCAGCCAGTCACCACTGCGATCGGGGCCGGATTCGGCGAGCAGAATGAGCGTCGCAAGCACCGATGGGCCGGCAATCAGAGGGACCGCCAGTGGCACGACCAATGGCTCGTCATCGTCGTCATCGGAACCCATCACACCGCCGCGTGATGGAAAAATCATCCGCACGGCAATAATCATCAACACCAGGCCGCCGCCAATGGAAACGGCCTCGCGCGACAGGGCCAGCAAATGCAGAATGCCCGGCCCCATGAAAAGAAACAGCAGCATCAGCCCCAGAGCGATCAGCAGCTCGCGCAGCAGAACCCGTCTTCGGCGATGCTCGGGCACCCGCGACAGCACGCTGAGAAAGATGGGTATGTTTCCCAGTGGATCCATAATCAGAAACAGAGTGACAGCAGCAGCGAACGTTTCCATGAATGAGATCACTATATATGCAGAGGCTGAAGTCGTTATCTTACGCCGATCTGTAAAAAATTCCCACGGATTTTATATTTGCTGCTACCATAGCGCCTCATCAGACATGGCTGACAGGCGTGTAAGCCTGCGTTTTTCAGGGACTGGAGACATTGCGACCACTGGTAGTTGACCTCGACGGCACGCTGATTCATACCGATATGTTGCACGAATCAGCATTGAAGGCGTTCCGGGAATCACCCTGGAGCGCCTTGCTGCTGCCCGTCTGGTTGCTGCAGGGAAAAGCGGTATTGAAACAACGCCTGGCGCAGCGCACCGCATTCAACGCTGGCGTCCTGCCCTACAATCAGATCCTGATTGACTGGTTGCGCGAACAGAAGCAGCTGGGTCGCGAAATCGTGCTGTGCACCGCTTCCGACCAGCGTTTTGCAGACGCCATCGCTGAGCAGCTGGGGCTGTTCGACAGTGTGCTGGCCAGTGACGGTCAGACAAACCTGTCGGGACGGCAGAAAGCCCAGGCACTGGTTGAGCGCTATGGCGAACAGGGCTTTGACTATGCCGGCAATTCGAACAAAGACCTGCCGGTCTGGGCCAGTGCGCACCAGGCTGTTGTAGTTAATGCGTCCACTGCGGTTACCGAGCGGGCGCAGCAATGTGCGCACGTAGAGACGGTATTCCCGCCCGCGCCCACCGGCATCATGGCCTGGCTGAAAGTGGTGCGCGCTCACCAGTGGCTGAAAAACCTGCTGCTGTTTTTTCCGGCTATTGCCGCACACGACCTTAACGACCCAGCCATTTTTGGGGTCCTGGCTTTGGCATTCTGCTCATTCAGCCTTTGTGCGTCTGCGGTGTACATCACCAATGACCTGACTGACCTGGAGAGTGATCGACTGCATCCACGCAAGCGCAACCGTCCCTTCGCATCAGGCGCTATTGCGGCCTGGAAAGGTGTGCTGCTGTCCCCCCTGTTATTGATCGGCAGCGTTGTGATCGGAAGCCTGGTAAGCATCGAGTTTCTCGGCTGGCTGGCAGTATATTTCCTGCTGACGCTGGCCTACTCATTCGGGCTCAAGCGACTGATGATCGTCGACTGCCTGGTGCTGGCCATGCTGTACACGCTGCGAATTATCGCCGGCGCAGCCGCCTCCGACAATGCCCTGACCTTCTGGCTGCTGACCGAGTCCGTGTTCCTGTTTTTGTCATTGGCTTTTGTCAAACGCTATGCGGAACTGAAACTGCAATCGGAGGCTGGTGCCAGTCAGGCACATGGTCGCGGTTACCTGACCAGCGACGCACCGCTGATTCAGACTCTCGGGATCAGTGCAGGATTCATTGCGGTTCTGGTACTAGCACTTTACCTGAACAGCGACTCCGTTCTTGGCCTTTACCAGAACACGGCGATGGTATGGGCCGCCATCCCTATCCTGCTGTTCTGGATCAGCTGGATGTGGATGCAGGCTAACCGCGGCAATATGAACGACGACCCCCTGGTTTTTGCCGTGAAAGACAGGACAAGTCTGTTGGCCGGCGCGGCCTTTGCTCTGGTCCTGGCGCTGGCATCACTGGGGTGGCCATGATGAATCTCAGTTCATGGGGCCGCCTGAGCCGTCAGCCGCATACCTGTATTGCCTTGAACGACCGCAAAGGCGTGGCAGACCAGCTTGAACAGTTTCGTCCCGGGATCTGCTATGGCATGGGGCGCAGTTACGGGGACGTGTGCCTGAACAGCGAGGGAATAAGCTGGCAGACTCGCGGTCTGGACCGCCTGATTGAATTCGATGCAGACACGGGCGTGCTCGTTTGCGAATCAGGAGCCCTGCTAAAGGAAATCCAGGATCTGATGGTACCCCGGGGCTGGATGCTGCCGGTGACACCTGGTACCCAACTGATCACAGTGGGGGGAGCAATCGCCAATGATGTTCATGGTAAAAACCATCATGTGCACGGCACCTTCGGGGAGCATGTGCAGGAGCTGATTCTGCAGCGCACAGATGGCAAGCTGCTTCGCTGCAGCTCTGCGGAGAATGCCGATATGTTCCGGGCCACCATCGCAGGCCTGGGATTGACGGGCGTCATTCTGCAGGCAAGCCTTAAGCTGCGGCGAGTCGGCTCCGCCTGGCTGGACACAGACACGCAGGCATACCAGTCGCTACCCGAATTCTTTGAACTGTCGCAGGCGTCGGAGGCAGACTGGGAACATACTGTATCCTGGATCGACTGCCTGTCCGGCGATACGCCTCGAGGCATTTTTCTGCGAGCTAACCATCGGGAGCAGGCACCCCCTGATCAAAAATCACAGCCATCACGGAAAAAATCAGGCCTGGTGATGCCATTGGTACCACCAGTGTCTCTGGTCAACCGTCTTAGCCTGCGCCCGTTCAACGCTGCCTACTACGCGCTTAACAAACGCAAAGAGGGCGCCGGTATCGCACATTATCAGCCATTTTTCTATCCGCTGGATGCGATTGGTCACTGGAACAGAATGTACGGCCCACGCGGCTTCTATCAGTACCAGTGTGTCGTTCCAGAGAACAGCATGCATGCAGCGATAGGCGAAATGCTGACTGCCATTGGCCGCAGCGGTCAGGGTTCTTTTCTGGCGGTACTCAAAACATTTGGAAAGCGGCCAGCGGCCGGCCTGCTGAGCTTCCCTATGCCAGGCGCTACACTGGCGCTGGACTTCCCTAATCAGGGGCAAAAAACACTTTCATTGTTTAGCAGGCTGGATGACATCGTCAGTCAGGCTGGCGGCCGCCTTTATGCTGCCAAAGACGCACGTATGCCGGCAGTCAAGTTCCAGCGCGCCTATCCTGCTTTGTCCGAATTCACTAACTATCGTGATCCTGGCATCAGTTCCGACATGTCACGTCGACTGATGGGCAGTTGAACCAACGGTACGGAGAACCCGTCACATGAGCAGAACCTCTGCCAACAAAGTACAGCGAATTGTCATCGTCGGCGCCACCTCGGCGATAGCCGAACGCTGCGCCAGACGCTGGGCAGAACAAGGCGCGACTCACTTCTACCTGCTCGCCCGGAATCAGGAGAAGCTGTCGGCAATTGCGGCAGATTTGAAAGTACGACAACCGCAGGCGGAAATCGTCACAGCCGCTGGCGAATTTGTCGACCCTGCAGCCATACAGTCGCAGGTAACTGAAATCATGACGCAGGCGGCAGATATCGTGCTGATTGCGCATGGCAATCTTCCTGACCAGCAGCAGTGTCAGGACTCACTTTCAGAGACTGCCGAGGCCATACAGATTAATGGCATTTCTCCGGTGTTGTTCGCCGAAGCATTTGCAAACTCAATGAGTCAGGCAAATCGTGGCACACTGGCAGTCATTGGGTCAGTTGCGGGTGACCGGGGACGAAAGTCCAATTATGTTTATGGTGCGGCAAAAGGCCTGGTGACCCGCTATGTGCAGGGCCTGCAACACCGCACTGCCGGCTCCGGCTTTCAAGTGGTGCTGGTAAAACCAGGCCCGACGGACACCCCCATGACCGCGCATCTGAAACAGAGCGGTGCCGCACTGGCCAGCGTCGAGGATGTCGCTGACGACATAGTCAAGGGCATAGCAAAAGGCAAACCGGTAATCTACACGCCATCAAAATGGGCATTGATCATGATGATCATTCGCCATCTGCCACGTTTTATTTTCAACAGAATGGATATCTGATCTCATGCAATTGCAATGGATGCGCCAAAACCTCGGACTGACCGCTGCCTGGTCGTTCGCAATCATCATGGTCCTGCTTGCCGTTATCGGCGCAATTCGTGCGTTTTCGGTAGTGCCGTACTGGGACATGTGGGGTGGCACGCTTGGTTTCTATATCGCCACTGCGCTGGACGGTAATTCGGCGGCTTGGTGGGCACAGCACAATGAGCACCGCATCGTACTGTCGCGACTGTTGTTCTGGCTGGACTATGCCCTGTTCGGCGGGACCAGCGTATTTCTCATCATCATGAACTTCGTGATTGTTGGTCTGGCAGTGCTGACCTTTTACCGCATCGTCAGACAACGCATGAGGGATGTGTCTGGCGGCAACCAGTCCGCAGACGTAACGACATGGGCTGCCATGGCGTTTCTAGTCGCCTGGCTTTACCACTGGATGCAATGGGAGAATCTGGCCTGGGGTTTCCAGAGTCAATTCTTTCTGGCACAGTTGCTGCCGCTGGTCGCTCTTTATTTGTTAAGTGGAGCGCGACAGGCTGGCGCAGCGGGGCGCAATCGTTTTGTCCTGGCCTGTATCACTGGTTTTGCCTGTATAGGCACCATGGCCAACGGCGTCATCGCCCTGCCCCTGATGACACTGTATGCCCTGCTCACACGCTTTCCATGGCAGCGCAGCCTGACACTCGCCCTGCTCTCCCTGTTCGCATTATCGCTGTATTTTTATGGCTACAGCTCGCCGGGCAATCATGGTTCGATTCTGGAAACCTTTCTGCGTCAGCCCGACGACCTCGTCTATTATGTTTTACTGTACCTTGGCACGCCGTTCTACTTCTTGACCGGCGGTGATGTCGGCATGCGCCTTGCCGCGATAAGCACTGCGGTGATGGCGGCACTGACCGTTTATGCACTGGTCAAAAGTCTGCGCTCTCCGACGCAAAACCTGCTGACACTGGCGCTGGTGTTTTACATTGCCTACATCGCTGGCACGGCGCTGGGAACCGGTGGTGGTCGATTGGTGTTCGGCGTAGAGCAGGCTGCCAGCAACCGCTACACAACGCCTGCGTTGATGGCATGGGCAGCATTGCTGGCGCTGTTTCTGCCTGCGTTGGAGCGTGGCTGGCGACAATACCGGCCGGTGGCGCTGTTCGCGATTGCCTGTCTCGGCGCAGCCATGCTTTGGCGCCAGACACTTGCCCTGCAGCCACAACAGCAAGTGGTATTCAACCGCGAAGTGGCCGTGCTGGCACTGGAACTCAGGGTGAGGGATGAGCAACAGATCAACTCGGTATATGTCATGGACCAGGGGTTGTTCAACACTGTTGCAGTCGCTTCGGAATACAACATAGGCATTTTTGATCGCTTCCCGTGGCGGGATCTGGCGCCGCAGCTAGGCAATATTGTTCGAGCGCGTGAGGCGGCAAACTGTCAGGGGCATATCGATCAGGTCAGCTCCATTGATGGTGATAACAACTACCTGCGTGTTGATGGCTGGCTCTTCAGTAACACAGAGGATAGGACGCCTCAACTCATTCAGATACGTAATCCGATCGGAGAAATAGCCGGCTTTGCGCTTACTGGCCAGCCGCGCCCGGACGTCGCCGAGGCCGTCGACGACGACGCGGAGCGCTCAGGCTTTCGTGGTTATATTCGCCGTGAATACAGTCAGCCGCAAATGACACTCAGTGGTGTTGATGTCGACTGCGCCTTGCAGGTCGACATACCTGCCACTTTGTTAGAGTAAATTCCATGACAGCTCAATCCTCTGCACAAAACAAATCAGGAAAGTTTGGCAAGGAGGCCAGAATAGTGCTCCCCGGCGGCGCCGGCCTGGTTGGCCAGAATTTGGTAGCCAGGCTGCGCGACCAGGGTTTCCACAATATCGTCGTGCTGGACAAACATAAAGCGAACCTGAGCATGCTGCGACAGGTACAGCCGGAAATTTGCTGTGAATATGCAGACCTGGCTGAGCCAGGTCCCTGGCAGGAGCACGTCCGCAGTGCAGATGTCGTTGTCATGTTGCAGGCGCAGATCGGTGGGCTGCATTATGAAGAGTTCATTCGCAACAACGTAACGGCAACCGAGCTGATTCTTGAGTCCATCAAGGACGCTCCCGAACAGCCCTACCTCGTGCATATCAGCTCGTCGGTGGTCGAGTCGGTAGCCGATGACTTTTATACGCGCAGCAAACGCGCGCAGGAACAATTGATACTCGACAGTGGTATCAGCTGTCCCATTTTGCGGCCAACACTGATGTTCGGCTGGTTTGACCGGAAACATCTGGGCTGGCTCTCACGTTTCATGCAAAAAGTACCGGTTTTCCCCATCCCCGGTTCCGGCCGCTATATGCGACAGCCTCTCTATGTGGGCGATTTTTGCGATATCATCATCAGCTGTATTCGCAACCGCCATGAACAGGGCATCTACAATATTTCCGGGCATGAAAAAATCGACTATATCGACATGATTCGCCTGATAAAGCGCGTTACGGGTAGCAGGACACGCATCATCAAGATCCCCTACCGGCTGTTCTACACCTTGCTGTGGCTGTGGGCCCTGTTCGATCGCAAGCCGCCATTTACTACCCAACAGTTAGAGGCGCTGGTCGCCCGGGACGAGTTCGAGGTCATAGACTGGCCTGAACTGTTTGGTGTTCAGTTCACGCCTTTTGCACGGGCACTCGAAGAAACCTTTAACGATTCACGTTACAGCAACATAGTACTGGAGTTTTAAATGCGGATAGCCGTCATTGGCGCCGGTCCGATGGGCCTGGCCGCAGCCTACCAATTGACACGCGACGGCCATCAGGTGGTTGTCTACGAGGCGGATGACCGTCTTGGCGGCATGACAGCGAGTTTCGACTTCTCGGGTCTGAGTATTGAACGTTACTACCACTTTCACTGCACCTCGGACCGCGGCTTTCTGCAAATGCTGGATGAGCTCGGCATCTCGTCTTCGATGCGCTGGACTGAGACGCGCATGGGGTACTGGTACGGTGGTTTGCTGCAGGACTGGGGCAACCCGGTGGCGCTGCTCAAATTCAGGGGACTTGGACTGCTCGGCAAACTGCGCTACGGACTGCACGCCTTCGCTTCAACCAAACGTCGTGACTGGCAGCCACTGGATCGTGTCGAGGCCAGTGGCTGGATCAAACGCTGGGTGGGTGAAGCAGCCTGGGACGTATTGTGGCGCACCCTGTTTGACTACAAGTTTTATCAGTATGCAGACAACCTTTCGGCTGCCTGGATATGGAGCAGAATCAACCGCGTTGGCCGATCGCGATACAGTCTGATGCGGGAAAAACTCGGCTACCTGGAGGGTGGATCCGAGACACTGCTGCAGGCGATGGCAGCGGCCATCAAAGCAGCTGGCGGGGAAATCCACCTGTCCTGCCCTGTGCAGCAGGTAGTCAGCTCGGACTCCGGACAATCAGTCGCGGGGGTTCAGCTGGCTGGTGAAAAATTTGAGGAATTTGACCGGGTAGTCAGCACCATACCCCTGCCATTTGTGCCAAGGCTAATCCCGGACCTGCCGGCAAAAGTACAACAGCAGTATCAGGCCCTGAACAATATCGCCGTGGTCTGTGTCATCGTCAAGCTGGACCAGCCGCTCAGCGACAAGTTCTGGCTGAACATCAACGACCCTGAGATGGACATCCCGGGTCTCGTTGAATACAGCAACCTGCGCCCCCTGGATCAGCATGTGGTCTATGTGCCATTTTACCTGCCTGGCGATCATCCCAAGTTCCAGGAGCCAGACAGCAATTTCATAAACAAGGTAAAAAAGTATCTAAAAACGATTAATCCGACCTTAAAGGACAGCAGCTTTATTGATATACGCGCCAGCCGGTACCGCTACGCGCAGCCAGTCTGTCAGCCGGGTTTCCTGGACAGCCTGCCGCCCTGCCGCACCTGCATTGACGGGCTGTGGGTAGCAGACACTTCCTACTACTATCCCTGCGACCGCGGCATTTCTGAAAGCATAGACTTTGGGCGCAGGCTGGGCCGCGAAGCCGGCAGTGCCGGAAACAGCCAATGATCAGCCAGTTTGCCTCACGTCAGTTTCTGATTTTTCTGGCCACCGGTGGCACTGCAGCGCTAGTCAATTTTGTTTCCCGCATCGTTTATGACCAGTGGCTTGCATTTTCCACATCCGTATTACTTGCCTACGTGACGGGCATGGTCACCGCCTATGTGCTGGCGCGCGCGTTTGTGTTCAAGACCAGCGTTCAGCCTCTGTATCGCTCTATTGCCTTCTTTGTGCTGGTCAATGCTCTGGCCATTGTGCAGACCTGGGCCATCAGCCTGCTGATGCTTTACCAGGTGCTGCCCGCACTGCAAATTGACCTGCTCGCGCCAGAACTGGCACATGCCACCGGCATCGTAGTGCCTGTTTTCACCAGTTATCTGGGACACAAATACTGGTCATTCCGCTCGAGTTAAAGCTGACAGCCAGCGTCCATTCAGCATACACTGCCACGTTCAGTTTTCTGGGTTGTTTTGCTAGGTTAGAACGCTATGTTGTTACCCGTTGTTGCAGTTGTTTCCGGTTTGCTGGCGCTGGTCTGGAGTGCAGACCGCTTTGTTGATGGCGCCGCCAGCGCAGCCAGACATTTCAACGTGCCCGCCCTGCTTATCGGTATCGTAATTATCGGATTCGGTACCTCAGCACCAGAAATGGTGGTCTCCGCGCTTGCCTCATCGCAAGGTAATCCGGGTATCGCACTGGGTAACGCCTACGGCTCGAACATCACCAACATCGGTCTGATTCTGGGCATCACCGCAGTACTGGCACCAATTGCTGTGGATTCGCAGGTGCTGCGCCGCACACTGCCTCTATTGACCATCGTGACCCTGCTGTCTGCTGTGCTGATGCTTGATGACAATATCAGCCGCATTGACGCAATCATCCTGCTGGTGCTGTTTGCCGTTTTGATGGCGGTCACCATCATTCAGGGCATGAAGGATCAAAAACGCCCGGTTCACGATGCCTGGGCGGATGACGTCAGCGAGGCCACTGCCCACCCGATGCCGCTCAAATCGGCAATCATCTGGGTCATTGTTGGACTCATACTGCTGATTGCCAGCTCCCGACTGCTGGTCTGGGGCGCGGTTACGATCGCGCAAAGTCTTGGTGTTAGCGATCTCCTAATTGGCCTGACGATCATCGCCGTGGGCACTTCACTGCCCGAACTGGCCTCGTCCATCATTGCCGCACGTAAAGGCGAACATGACATGGCAGTTGGCAATATCCTCGGGTCCAACCTTTTTAACACGCTTGCCGTTGTCGGTATTGCCGGTGCCATCCATCCAATGGGGGTGGGTCACGAGGTGCTGACGCGCGACATGCTGGTCATGGTAGGACTCACCCTGTCACTGTTCGTCTTTGGATTTGGTTTCAAGCGCCGACAGGGTTGTATCAATCGATGGGAAGGCGCTATTCTTGTGGCGGTTTATCTGATGTACACCGCCTGGCTGGTCCGGACAGCATTTGCCTGACGCGGTGTGTGGTCTTTTTGATCCGGGAACAATAACAAAACATGACAATACGCGTCCTGTCGCCTGGATCAGTCCTGCGACCCTTTCTGGCGACCTGCCTGCTAGTCATAAGTTCGCTGGTAACTCATACCGCTCTGGCTCAGACACCCTTCACCACCCAGGTAGATGAAGAACTGCTGAAGCAGGTATTCCCGGCTGCCAGTAGCTTCAGCGCCAAAGCAGGTGAACCACCCGTGTTTACCGCCTTCGGCAGCTCCCAGGGCACAGAGCCTCCACCAGTGCTTGGTTATGTCTTCCAGACATCGGATCTGCCTCCCGAGGAAATCGGTTTTAGCGCGCCGATTGAGGTGTTGGTTGGCCTGGACAACTCGGCCACAGTGACCGCGATCAAGGTTCTCGACTACCACGAATCGTTTCGCTCAAGTCGAGGTGACTTTATGGGAGGCCCGGTTTTCCACGGTCAATTCCGTCAGAAACCACTTAGCGACGACTTCCGCGTGGGGCGCGACATAGATGGCGTTTCCCGGGCGACTATCACAAGCTGGGCAACCACCCGTGGCGTATACAACGCGGCGCGACGCGTGGCCGCCGTTTACCTGCCCGACAGTGGCGTGACCGCGCAGGCCGATGACGCCGAGCGAGTGCGCACCATTCTCGATCCGCTGAGCTGGCAGGACATGCTCAACGCTGGCCTGATCAGGCAGCTTCAGCACGAGTACCCCGATGGCACCCAACTGACCTTGTCGATGACCTACATGGGCAACGAGGTGCTGGGTGAAATTCTTGTCGGGCTGGATGCCTACTCGACTGCAGAGCGCGCCGCCAGTGCCCGCTTTGACGACGGCCGGCTGTTCCTGGTGGGCATAGCGGGTAATGCGTCCGACCCGTTCCGTCAGGAGCGTTTATCCATCACTCAGGGAGAAACCGTTTATCCGATGCCGCGACTGCGCACCGTCTATGCCGGCAGTGCGAACGCCGCCAAAATTGCGGACATGGAAAACGGCACGTTTGCAGTTGCCATGGTATTGGATCCAGCGATGGATTTCAGCCAACCGTTTACCGTCTACTACGATCCGCAGAATGGGCAGCCCCCCGCCAGTGCAGACGTCGAGATTCTTGGCGTTCAGCGCAACCTGGCGCTGGGGCAGGAAGTGCCTGACCCGAACGCGCTGATGGCAACAGATATCGGCAGTGATACCAACTGGGTAAGGGTTGCAGGATTGATTGCCATACTCAGCCTGGTCATGCTCACCTTCTGGCGAAAAAGTGCCCGGCTGCGCTGGGTCACGCTGTCGGCGACGCTGGTTTATCTTGGATTTGTTACCGGAGGATTCCTTTCGGTCTCACATATCACCAATACCATCAATCTTGGTCCATCGATGATTCTCAGCGATACGCCACTGCTGATCATGGTCGTGTTTACGCTGATCACAACGCTGATATGGGGGCGCATCTTCTGTTCAACGGTCTGCCCATTCGGTGCTTTACAGGATTTTATAACCCGCCTGAGCCCAAAACGCTGGCAGATTACCGTACCTGCGCACATCCATGACAAAGCGATCTATCTGAAATATGCATTCCTTGGTCTTATTGTGGTGATGGCTATCGTGCAGGGCAGCGTCAGCATTTTTCAGTATTTTGAGCCCTTTGGCACACTCTTTTTCTACAGTACCTCTCTGGTATTGTGGGCGATCCTGATTGCCATCCTGTTGGCCTCAGTTGTGATTAAGCGTTTTTACTGCCGCTATGTATGCCCGCTGGGAGCCGCACTCGGCATACTCTCACTGATCAGCCTGAAGCGCATCAAACGGGTGCCGCAGTGCACGGCCTGCAAAGTCTGCGAGCACAGCTGTCCAACCGCAGCGATCCGCAGGGAGACAATCGATTTCAAGGAATGCGTGCGCTGTGACGTTTGTGAAGCGAAACTGATTCAACGCGCAGGGGTATGCCGGCACTCGGTGGAGTCGCTGCAGCTGCGTGGTGTGATAGTACGCGGCTGAGCAGCAACGCGTGTGCCAATGATCTGAACGATAGACCGCGATTCGCAAGGCGACTCACAGCTCATACTGCACGAGCCAGAACAAAACGCCCCCGGATGATATTAGTCATCCGGGGGCGTTTTTTTAGTCTGGGCTATGGTCAGCTCCGATCAGAACGTACCATTGATCTTGATCGATACAACTCGCGCAGCCTCGAAACAGTAGTCCTCAATTTCTCTGATGCTGCCCGTGCTGATGCGCCCATCATAACGGGTACGAATGCGACACTGATCATTGTTGGTTGCATTGCGCGCATCAAAGCGGATACGAATATTGCTGGCCGTGACGAACTCCAGGAATGCGGTTACGTTCGGATCACCATAAACCGATTCGATATTGTCAATATCATAACGCTTGATGTTGCCATCGAGACGATTGTTCCAGTTCAGACCGTAATTCATGCGCCACTGCGGGATGTCGTGACGGAACCCCAGCTGGAAACGACCTCGATCATAGTCCTGGAAGCGACGGGTGATGCCCAGGAACGGATCGGTAATCTCCGAATCCTTGACATTGAACCGGCTGGTGATCATCAGATTTGGCATGTTGATCATGGCCATACGGATACTGGCGTTCAGCTCCATACCCCACATTTCACCGTCACCGATGTTGCCATTGGCGGACTGCAGGGAACCACCCTGACGTGTCACGTCAACACGCTCAATGACGTCGTAGTGCTCCATGTAGAAAACGCTGCCATCAATGACGCCGAGGTCATTGGGCAGACGGTATTCACCGCCGACGTTGAAATTCCACACCTGCTCCTGACGCAGGTTGGCATTACCGGCCATGGTGTTGGCATCGTCATCGCGGGTGTCACTGGAAGCCACAAAGTCCGAAAAGCTAAGCTGTCGCACCGCTTTGGTAGCCGATGCACGCAGCTGCATACCCGGCATGATGTCAAAACGCCAGTCCAGCTTGGGTTTGACAAAGCTGAAATCGCGCTGGTTATTTACATCACCAGTCTGGGTAATCTCAGATGCCTCATAGATTACTGAGGTTTCAAGGCTCATACGCGGACTAATTTGCCAGTTATGAACAACGAATGGTTCGTAACGGATCTCTTCAACCATGGAATCGGCATTACTCACTGCGACTGGCGTCAATCCACCGTGACTGGGTGACCCGGCACCTGAACCAGCAATACCAAGCTTGAGCACCGAGTCCAGAGTTGTCTGAGCGCGCTCGACACCAAACTCGACATCCTGCGTTTCAGCAACGCCAAGTGAATACGAGGTACGGACGATCTTTTCTTCCAGAGTCGAGTCCGAGCTTACATACAGGTCCTTCTGTTCGGAGCCATCTGCAGCTACCTGGAATCGTTCACGTTCACTGAACTCATTGCGCTGGTTGGTGATAAAAAGAATCTTGAAACGATGGTCGTTGGCAAGACGTATTTCATAATCGCCGCCTATTTCCCAGTTATTGTTCTCGCCGGGCGTCTCTTCCCTCTGCAGATTTGTCTGCGGCGGGTTTACCGTCAAATCGGTAATTGAACGATCAACTTCCAGAGTATTATCGAAGTTAGAATACAGCATGTTGAGACGGGCGCTGCTATCCGCGTTGATGTCGTACGCCAGGTTCGCCGCGTAGGTATAGGTGTACTGGTCGCGTGTACGTTCTTCGACAATCCGGTCATTCGGTGAAAAGTCGCCAAGAATACTTGTTTCGCGGCTGGGACGATAATCGTGACGCGGTTCGGCCTCAGCGCTCAACAGATAGTTCAGCCCACCCTGTGTGCCATTTACAGAGAATTTGCCACCCGGCTGTACATGGTTATCCATGTAACGATCAGTGTTGATCTCGTATGCATAGCTGCGACTCGACAATGCTTCTGTCAGAACAATATTGAGGATCTGATCGCCGCGAACATCCAGCTCGGCGGATGTACCACGAATCAGCTCGATATGTTGTACTTTGTCGGCAGAAATACGCTGCAACTGGCTGTTGGCCTCGTTGCTCTTGCCGGCCACGCGCTTGCCGTTAATGAGAATCTGATTACCTCCACCACCACCCAGACCTCGGCCGGAGTTGTTATTGGCAAAGTTGCCGCCTGTCGGTGACCCGATTCCTGGAATACGGTTGATCATATCCTGGGCGGTTACAGGAGCCCACTGAGCAAAATACTCTGATGTGTAGACTACCGTGGAATCTTCAGTGCTGGTCTCCTGTGCCTGCAACAAAAGAGGTGCTGCAGCCAGCGTGAGGGTGAGTACAACGCGGGGGAATACAGAAAAACGCATTATTACTATCTCATTATTTTTTAGTTATTGGTTGGTTAAAAACCCGGTAACTTAAGCAATATGACTGCCCCTGGCAATCAATTTGTATCGGCAAGTTGCGCCAATGTGTTACAATCCTCGACTGTCGATTTAACTGCACAGCGGGCAATCATTGCCTGACTCGATTGATGCTCAATTCCTGAGCTTCCTAATTCCCGGATATTTAATGACTTTTAATGACCTTGGCCTGTCTCAGGCACTTTTGAAGGCTGTTGCTGAACAACAGTACACACAACCCACTCCCATTCAGGAAAAAGCCATCCCGGCGGTATTGCAGGGCCACGATCTCTTGGCCTCCGCCCAGACAGGCACCGGAAAAACCGCAGGGTTTACGCTGCCAATTATCCAGCGCCTGAGTGGTGGAGAAACTGTTGGACGAACACGCATTCGGGCGCTGGTTTTGACACCGACACGCGAACTGGCCGCACAGGTTCACGACAGCATCAAGACCTACGGTAAATACGAGCGCACGCGAAGCGCGGTGGTGTTTGGCGGCGTCAAAATCAACCCGCAGATCAGTATTCTGCGCGGCGGCCTGGACATTCTGGTTGCGACACCCGGGCGCCTGCTGGACCTGCACCAGCAAAATGCAGTCAGCTTTGATCAGCTGGAAATACTGGTACTGGACGAAGCCGACCGGATGCTGGATATGGGGTTCATCCGGGACATTAAAAAAATCCTGGCACTGCTGCCGAAGAAACGGCAGAACCTGCTGTTCTCGGCAACCTTCTCAACTGAAATCCAGGCACTGGCCAAGGGCTTGTTGAACAACCCTGTGGAAATCAATGTCGCCCCTGCCAATGCTACTGCAGACCGCGTTGACCAACGTATTCATCCGGTCGACAAATCCCGTAAAACCGCACTGCTCAGCCACCTGATCAGCAGCAACAACTGGTATCAGGTACTGGTTTTCAGCCGCACCAAACATGGCGCTAATAAACTGGTCAAAATGCTTGAGGGCGATGGTATCGACGCCGCAGCCATCCACGGCAACAAAAGCCAGGCGCAACGCACGCGAGTACTGGAGTTATTCAAGAATGGTGGCCTGCAGGTACTGGTCGCAACCGACATTGCGGCACGAGGGATTGATATTGAACAACTGCCACATGTGATCAACTATGACCTGCCGGATGTTCCAGAAGACTATGTACACCGGATCGGTCGAACTGCCCGCGCTGGCTCGGACGGTGAGGCCATCTCACTACTGTCGGAAGATCAGACCAAGCAGATCAAGGCCATCGAGAAAGTGCTGAAGCGCTCATTGCCCCGCACTGTTATCCCTGGTTTTGAGCCCAGCGCGAGACCAGCGATGGCGGCCGACGACAAACCGGCTCGCAAAGCCCCAGCGGCGAGGCGAAGACGCCCCCAGTCCCGCCCAGGTCGTCAGTCATCTGAAAATTCGCGTTTTGATGCGGACCGCCCGGTCAATCGGCGTCGATAATACCGAGCCGGATGGCCTCAAGGGTTGCCTCTGATCGGTTGGAAACACCAAGTTTGGCATAAATACTCTTAATGTATCCCTTCACGGTATCGGATGACAGCGCGAGCATCTGCGCACTGTCATCCACGCTGTAACCTTTGCCAATCAGACACAGCACATCCGTTTCGCGCGGCGTGAGTCTGGCATCCTGCAGCGCATCGCCTTTGCTGTTGAAGTGCTGAATCAGTCGCTGTGAAGAGGCTGGCGACAGTGGCGGTTGATTTTTCTTGATTCCCTGCAGGTAGCTGACAATCCGGGCTCTGTCCTGATCCTTCAGGATATAGCCCCTGGCACCTGCCTTGAGCGCAGAGAAAAGGTTTTTGTCGTCGTCATAGATCGTCGCCACCACGACATAACAGGCACCAGACGCCTGCTGCAAAGCCCGTACGACATCCATTCCACTGCCGTCAGGCAGGCCAAGATCGACCAGTGCCAGGTCAAACTGTCCCGTCGATACAAGCTCCATGGCATCAGCCAGATTGGCAGCGGCGACCACCTGCAGTTCGGGAAACGCCGAATTGACGCACGAGACCAGCCAGGCCCGTGTCTCGGCATTGTCTTCAACTACCAGTGCGCGGGCGTGTTCTGACGACCACATGTTGCGTTTTCCTTGGTCTCAAGCATTGCTTTTCCGTGCCGACTGTAGACAATGACCTGACGGTTGTATACCCCACAATGAGGGGGACGCGAACAGATACCTTGACTAACTGTGGCGCTCTTCGCAGCGTCCAGACCAAAACCGGCCATCAGGATTCACTGACACGTGTTGAGAATCGCGACTTTTTGGGTGTTGTTGCTAACGGCCACAGCCGGCTGGCCACAGACGAATGATATCACCGAACTGGAAAGTGCCAGTCAATTGGTGTTCACCGGCGCAGGGCTGCCACCGGTCAGTGCCAACTGGCAGCCAACCCAGCTTCCATTCAGAGGCATTGATGTCGAGCCTGATTTTTGGCAGCAGGCAGTGGAGGAAGGTGCTGTCTGGCTGCGTTTCCTGATTGAACGACCAACACAAAGCCCCAACATCAGCCTGCTGTTATGGCGTTACAACCTTTCTGCAACCGTATACTTCAATCGTGTCGAAATTGCCGGCAACGCCTACCGAGACAACAGACTCACGACAGCCTGGAACCGCCCCCTGCTTGCAAATATTGATGATGATCAGTGGTTGCCTGGCACCAACGAGGTTCTGATTCTCTTGCAGGTGACTGAATGGGGCGGCCTGCTGGCACCGCCTCTTCTGGGGAGTAAAGCCGAGCTACAGCAGATTCAGGAACAGCGCCTGTTTCAGCAGGTCGAGATCAACCGGATATTACTGGCGTTTGCCTTTTCGATGGGATTGTTCACGCTGGGCCTGTGGGTGATACGCCGGTCTGACACGGTATACCTGTGGTTTAGCGGCATATGTTTTGCCTGGGCAACCGGTGCTGCTCATACCGTGATTCTCTACAATCCGCTTAGCTATGACATCTGGCTGCCAGTTGTGCATTCGGCCATGGATCTGACCATCTTTTTCCTCTATGGCTTTATTGGAAGGCTTGCGCGTGCCAGACGACCTGCTCGTGAACGCCTGTTTTTTGCATGGACATTGGCAGCCTGCATTGCGCATGCTCTGATGCCTGCGGAGCTGTTCTGGTACAGCGCTTACCTGGCGCACCTGGTCGGTGTGACAGTACTGCTCATTCTGATCGGACGTGTCTCGGTTATTGCGTGGCGCCGGCGCGAGCCAGAGGCGGTTATCCTGTCTGTCGCTATACTCGGCCAGATCGTGCTGTTTTTGGTCAACGCCTTCCAAATGTTTTTTGAAGGCGGCTCCGGCTGGGATGGGACTCTGGTTTATGCGCACTTTGGCATACCAGTGCTGCTGCTGATATTTGCTGCTGTGTTGCTGCATCGCTTTACCCAGGCACTTACAATTGCTGAATCATTGAATCGCGAGCTTGAGCAAAAGATCGAAGTCAGTCGTCAGATCATCGCCAAGAGCTTTGAGGAGCGCCGGCTCCTGGAGATGAAGCAGGCAACCGAACAGGAGCGCCAGAAAATCTATCGTGACCTTCACGATGACGTCGGCTCCCGGCTGCTGTCAATGATCCACGCCAGTGACGATCAAAAAGTAGGCAACATGGCACGATCCACTCTGGAAAGCCTTCGCCAGGCGGTTTCCAGAGCAAATACTCCAGATCAGCTGCTGGAGGACATGCTGCATGATATCAACGAGGAGTCAACGCTCCGATTGCAGGGTGCAGGGCACCTCGTTGACTGGCACCATCCAAACCTGATCCCGGCCGTCATGCTGCCATCGCTGGTGGCATTCAATATCAATCGCATCATGAAGGAACTGGTCAGCAATATTATTCGTCATGCCCAGGCACATGCTGTGAAAATTGATATTGATATATCCGATGACTCATTGGTTATCAGCATCACGGATGACGGCGTTGGATTTGGTGGAAACAACATGACGTCACGCAGTGAGGGCAATGGCCTGAGCAACCTGCGCGCCAGGGCAGTCGAAATCGACGCGCAGATCGACTGGCAGAGCACGCCACACGGCACCCGGACGCGCCTGGTGCTGCACGAGCTGAGTCAGCTCATGGACAAAAGTATGCCTGAGTCCCCACCGCTTTGATGGCATCAACAAGCCGCTCCAGACCCAGCACATACGCCGCAGTACGCAGGGTAATTTTCTTGGATTCAGCGAGATCTCAAACCGCCTGACTCTCGGTCTCCATCATCGGTTTCAAGCGGTCGTATACTTCCTGTTCGGTCCAGTAATAGCCCTGCTTGTTCTGCACCCACTCAAAATACGATACTGTGACTCCACCAGCGTTAGCCAGAATATCCGGCAACACAATTACATTATTCTCCTGCAGTATCTCGTCTGCATCCGAGGTCACCGGGCCGTTTGCCAGTTCCAGAATAACGCGGGCCTTGATTGCCCCGGCATTGTCACGCGTAATCTGGGACTCCAGCGCTGCCGGTATGATCAGGTCGCAGTCGCAGGCGAACATCTCATCGCGTTCAATCGACTCAATCTTGCCACCGCCGCATGATTTGTCGTAGTCACGAACCGATCCTTTCTCACGTTTGCGTTCGGCCAGCGCCACCGGGTCCAAACCCTCTTTACAGTAAATACCGCCAGATGAATCTGATACAGCAACAATCTTCCAACCGTCTTTATGAAGCATCTCCGCCATGGTAGCACCGGCATTTCCGAAACCCTGAATCACGACCCGCTTCTCACACTTGTCGAGATCAAGCGATTTCAGCAGTTGCTGCAGCACGTAGAAGCCACCAAGAGCCGTGGCAACACTGCGTCCCTGTGACCCACCGATAGCGAGTGGCTTGCCGGTTATTACACCCGGCACATGCTGGCCCACAAGGGAGCAGTACTCATCCATCATCCAGCCCATGACCATGGGATTGGTGTACATGTCTGGTGCCGGAATATCACGGTCAGGGCCAATGAGACCTGCGAATGCATGCACATAGGCGCGTGACAGGCGCTCCAGCTCGGCCTTGGAAAGCTCCCGGGTATCCACTTTCACCGCGCCCTTGGCACCACCATAAGGGACACCGATAACGGCACACTTGAATGTCATCCAGAACGCCAGACTGACAACCTCGTCCATGCTGGCATCAGGATGGAACCTGATACCGCCTTTGGTTGGCCCTCTCGAGCCGTCATAACGACAGCGCCAGGCCTGGAAAGAGCGGCGGGCTCCGTTATCCATTCGAATTGTCAGACGTGCACTAAGGACCTCCGCCGGATACTGCAGGATATCCAGGATTTCATCCGGAATTTTTGTGTATTTTGCGGCTTTGTGAAGCTGACCAATAGCCCCTTGCAAGGTCTCAGACATACTTGTCACCCTTTCGACTGTGATAAATTGCGAACCGCGTCTCATTATCGCAACGCGATTTACCATCTCTGTTAACGTACTGCTAGAATAATTGGATCATAATAAACGAAGTGCAAGCGCAGTGGACTCCCACGATGCTGTCCTCCACACCCGTCTACAAGCCTGACCGCCTGCTGATTCTCGACGATGATGCGCTGACCGGACAAACCATTCTCAATATGGCTCGCATTGCCGGTATTGAGGCGCAATTCACGGACATGCCCGATGAGTTTTTCAGGCTGGTGCAGAGCTGGCAGCCTGACTTCATCGCTATCGACCTCATCATGCCACGAATGGATGGCGTCCAGGTACTCATCGAGCTGGCGAAACTTGACTGCCAGGCAGAAATTATCATTTCCAGTGGTGTAGGCGGTCGCGTGCTGGACGCGGCGGCCCGCTCCGCAAGCGAACATGGCCTGAAGTTACTGGGCGTGCTGGCCAAACCGTTTTCACCCGCCAAGCTGCGGGGAATACTGCGTCGCGGGATTCCACCGGCAACGACAGAGGATGCACCAGCACCTCCAAGCAACAACGCGCCATATGTACCCAGCAAGGAAGAGTTGATGGCGGCCCTGCAACGCAGAGAGATCCACGTCGCCTATCAACCCAAGATCAATTGCCGGACGCGCCTGTTGGCAGGTTTCGAGGCGCTCGCCAGATGGCGTCATGTTGAGCATGGCCTGATTCCTCCCGATACCTTCATTCCGCTTGCCGAGCAGAGCGGGCTGATCGATCCGCTGACCGAATATATCGTGGCTGAAGCGCTCACCTGGCTGGCGGCTCTGCCCGGGCAGTTTGCGACACTGCCAGAACACCCGTATCTCGCACGGAGACTGAACGAGGTTTCGCTGGCCATCAACATCTCCAACCGATCGCTGAGCAACCTGACTTTGTTCGAGAAGCTGGAGGAACTGTGCTACGCGACAGGAGTTACACCTCAGCGGCTGATTCTTGAACTGACCGAGAGCTGTGCCACGGAGGACCCGGTGACAGCACTGGATGTGCTCACCAGACTTCGCATGAAAGGCTTTCAGGTATCGATTGACGATTTCGGTACTGGCTATTCGTCAATGGTACAACTGGCACGATTGCCATTTTCCGAGATCAAGATTGACAAGTCTTTCGTGACCACACTGTCTCAGCACAAAGAGTCACGCACCGTTGTTAAAGCCATTATCGACCTGGGACACGGCCTGGGCCTTTATACTGCGGCTGAGGGTATAGAAAACTTTGACACTCTTGAATATCTGCGCAGTATTGGCTGTGATCTTGCGCAGGGATATGCCATCAAGGAGCCGCTGGACGCCGAAGGCATACATGAATGGTTAAGCAGCCAGCACAGGGATGACGAACAACACAGACTCGGGGTACTTCACAGCCTGGGATTGCTGGACACGCCGTCCGATGAGCGTTTTGATCGCATTACACGACTGGCTACTCGCCTGTTCAATGTTCCGATCAGCCTGTTCAGCCTGGTAGACGAGAACCGACAGTGGTTTAAATCCCACACTGGCATTGACGTGCGGGAAACTCCGCGCGAACACTCATTCTGCAGTCACGCCATTCAGAGTGATCAGGTCATGGTCGTCGAGGACACCTGGCTGGATCCCCGCTTTCAGAACAATGCACTGGTTACCAGCACACCGCATATCCGCTTCTACGCGGGAAGCCCCGTGCGCGTCGGCATGGGCAGCCGCCTGGGCACATTGTGCCTGATTGCTGAGCAGCCGGGAACACTGGATGACAAGGGTCGAACACTGCTCAAGAATATGAGTGTGATGATAGAGTCCGAACTGGCAGGTGATTACCTCGCTCACATAGACCCTATGACACGCTTGCTTAACCGGCGCGGATTTGATGCGCGCTGTGATGATGTTATCGGCATCTGCAATAGCGCGGGCCTGCATGCCTGCCTGTTCCTGATTGATCTGATCGACCTGAAACGATTTAATCAGGAGCATGGACCTGCGGCAGGCGACAGGGCTCTGCGCGAATTCGCTCGATTGCTGGGCAGGGTTTTCCGGGGCTCAGACCTGAGCGCGCGTTACGGCGATGATGATTTTGTTGTATTACTTATTGATGCCACGCCACCCGGGCCAGAGAGGGCCCTGAGTCGCTTCCATCACGCGGCGCAAAGCCTCTACCAGCGCATACCTATTCACTATCAGGTAGGCTGGACGATGCTGGAGCCTGGCGACAACATGCAACAACTGGTCGCGCGTGCAAGCCAGCGCATGCATGCACACAACGAAACTGCATGACACAGACATGTCTGGTTTCAATGCCTGCGCTGTGCCAAACTCAGGGTTACTAAATACCAGCTATCAGCAACACCAACAGGTCAGCCAACATGATGAAACTTTACGAAACCCGCGTTGCACCCAACCCTCGCCGAGTGCGGATTTTTTTGGCAGAAAAAGGTCTGCTCGATCAGGTTGACTTGATCGAAGTAGATCTGCAGAAGGGTGACAACCTGACCAGCGAGTACGCTGCGCGCAATCCATTAAAAAAAGTGCCGGTGCTGGAGCTCGAGGACGGCACCTGCATCGCAGAAACGATGGCAATTTGCCGCTACGTAGAAGAAGCGTATCCGGATACTCCCCGGCTTTTGGGAACAACGGCACTGGAGAAGGCGCACATAGAACAGTGGTTACGCTGGATTGACTTCTACTTCATGATGCCGACCGGGATGGCATTTCAGCACACCACGGGCTTTTTCAAGGATCGAATGACGCCCTATCCTGAATGGGGTGAAGAATGTAAGCGGCAGGCGGCTCGTTTTTTTGATTTCCTCGACAGATCACTGAGCAACACGCGATATCTGTGCGGCGATGCGTTCACAGCGGCCGACATCAATGCACTGTGTGCACTGGACTTCAACAAGGCAATACAGCAGCGTATTACGCCAGAGCAGCAGAATCTGCGTGCCTGGCACGAACGTCTTTATGAACGCCCATCTGTGTCTGCCTGAACCAAAGTAAAAAGCGTTATGGGTCTTGCACTCAGTCGTCGCCGACCAGACGACGCGCCAGCACAAGACTGCGATACCATCTGCGATGTGCGTTGGGTACAGCTGTAGGTCGCACCGTCAACAGACTTTGTGAAGGGGGCGTATCGGTCTGTTGGTACTGCACCAGTATATCCAGCACTGATTCGCGCGCACCATAGGTTTCATTAAGAAACCTGCGCGCCTCATCGCTGAGGCTGACGCGGTAGTGCCGCACCAGCGCGACAGCCAGATACTCGGCTGCCTGGCTCATATCCTCCTCAACATCCTGTGCCATGGACTCGCCCAGGAGTTTTTTATCCTGGGCGCTCAAGCCTGGCTCCAGTCCCCCCAGATACGAAGCCAGCGTCGCACCTATCCCACGCTGAACTTCCGGATACGAAAGATGGATGTGTGGCTCCAGAGCGAGTGCGACTTCGATCGCAAGCTGTCTTGCTGAATCGAATGTCAGCGGGTTGTCCCGCTCCGCACGGCGCTTGAACAGCCCTTTGGTTTCGTGCGACTCAAGATGCTGATGACGCATGTAACGCACCAAATGCTGACAAACTTCCTTGCGCTCTTCATCATCCAGGCGAATCACTTTTTCCAGGATATGCACACCGCGACCGCGCGGCCCGATACGCAACTCGGCAGTATCAAGCTCCACCGAATCCAGCATACGATTCCAGTCTTCCGCTGCCAGCAAAAACTCTGCATGCAGTTCGCCAATCCGGCGAAATGAGTCATAGGCGTTCCGATACAGTCTCAATGCGGCAGTCATGATCTCGGCATACTCACGCAATCGCGCGCGGTGCTCGAGCTGACCATCATTCACCTTGTCAACCAGTACCTTCATCGTATCGGCAAGGTCATCCAGCGCTGCAATTACGCGCTCGGTCAGCAGATTCGCTGCAACACCCTCGGGGACGTCCTCGTATTTCATGACGTCCACCTCCACCAGCCACGAAGCCAGGCTCCGGATACGATTACTGCCGGCCGCCTGCGCGATTCGGTATCGACTTCGCTTGCGCTCCATGCGGTCCAGGGCCGCCGCCAGCCGCCAGCGGCCACGGTAGTCGAATATCAGTGTTGGGATCTCACGTCCATTGATCAGCTCAAAAGCCAGTACCAGCATCGATTCAACATCCTGCATGGTAATCAACAGCAAATTGTCCTGCTCAATTGCAGCCAGTACCTTGGCGATGAAATGCTCGGTGCGCGGCACACCATGACGCAAGGTGGCAATATCGCCATGATATCGATGCCTGAGCACCTCTACTGCCTGCGGAAGTGTGGTGGACAGTTCTGCTGTCAGAGTATCGAATCGTTGATCCCAGTCATGGTGAATATCGCGGATTCGCGAGAAAAGCCCGGCCCGCCGAAAGTTGTCGATGCTGGCCAGCATCTGGCTGAAGTCCGGGTCATTGGTCAGTTGTTCTGCTGCCATCGCCACACCACCAGGGGAAAGATCTACACGCTGCAGCAGCTGGATGGCTGCCTCACGGTCACGAATCTCACCTTCATAGCTGGCCACTACCAGATTCTTTACTGAGAGTATCAGGTCACCCAGCTTGTCGATGGCCTCAACAACAGAGCGCTGTGCCTGCTCCGACCGCACGCCCCAGGTGCTGTCATAGACAATCTTGGCAATCAGCGCAATAAGCCCACTTAGAACGGTAAAGCTGACAAAATAGATTAACTGTTGTCGGGAAGGCGCCTGACCGAAACCGATGTAATAACCGCCATACAGACCCAATGCCGTCACCGGACCAGCGGTCCAGGCCAGGCCCAGCAGGCTGCGAGAAATCCGCACCCGTCGGACACTGCGGGCTATCTGATCCAACTGCTCGGTATCCTCCCGATTCAGTGAGATACCCTGCTTGACCTGCTTTCTGCGCCAGGACCAGCGCAGCAGATTTGTAATTGATCGATTCAGCAAGTGATCACCCGATTTCAAGGTCTTGGTTTGTGCCGGCAGTATACATGAGCAACTATGGAGCATCGAACACTGCAAACGCTCTGATAAACCGACCAAGGCTGTGGTTATAATGCAGTCTTTATGTGGTGACACCAAATCTTACGACTCTCAGGAGCCAGTTACATGAATAATATCCCCCAGCCTTCTTCGCGCGCGCGACTGATACGCGCTCTGATCACCCTTGCCTGCCTGCTCATTGTCGCGACCGTACTGTGGCAATTATTGCCAAAAGCAGCGTTTTCCAGCGACCTGAGCCAGGTGGGTCAGGGTCGCCCTGCGCTGGTCATGCTGCGTGAGGTCAATTTTGTCGGGGGTGACCGGGTAATTGAGCATATGCTGGAAATATATCCTGATTACGAGCAAAGCATGGTCTTCCTGGTTGTCCATACCGGTAATCCGACGGGCCAGAATTTTGCAGCAGAGCATGGAGTCACTGACGGGGATCTTGTGCTTTTCGATGCTGAGGGCAACGCTCAGAGTCAGTTGTCACAGCCCTCTGGAGTCAACGACATCCGACAGTTTCTGCAGCAGGCCCTGTAGGGCCTATGGCTACAGAGATTGAGCGTAAATTTCTGGTCGTCAGTGACAGCTGGCGAGCACACAGCATCCGCCAGATCGCCATTCAGCAGGGATATCTGTGCCGTGGAGCCACAACTGTGCGTGTCCGGCGGGCAGACGATGAAGCCTGGCTGACGATCAAAGGGCCCACCACTGGCATCAGCCGCAGCGAGTTCGAATACCGAATACCGCTGGCAGACGCTGAACAGCTGCTGACTGGACAGTGTCAGGGTCCGCTGATAGAAAAGACGCGCCACTGGGTAGTGATTGATGGACATCGCTGGGAAGTCGACGAATTTATAGGTGCAAATGCCGGGCTGGTGCTGGCCGAGCTGGAGTTGTCTTCGGAGGATGCCAGATTCAGCAAACCCGAGTGGCTGGGACGCGAGGTATCGGCAGACCCTCGACACTCCAACTCAGCACTATCGTTAAATCCTTTGCCAGAGCAATAGGGGCTCAACCCGACACTTCTCTCCAGCGCAGACTCAAGATCGCTCCCAGCAGTCCGGCGATCGCCAGCGACACGATTGTCAGCTGCACCGAGATCACAGCGGCCAGTGCCCCCAGCAGCCCTGTCATCAGTAACAACACACCGATAACCGAGTTGCTGACGGCCACGTAGTCGGTCCGCTTGTTACCGCCTGCCATGTCGACCAGATAGGTTTTACGCCCCAGCCGGACCCCGGCATGCGCGATGCCCAGCACAAAAAACGCCAGTGGATAAAACCATTGGGAAGCCGCACTTGGCAAACCTGCAACTGACCAGGCCGCTACCGTCAGCGATGTCAGCGCTGCCAGAGCACAGGCAACCGCAAACACCTGGCGACTGGAACGGTCAGCCCAGCGCCCCCACACTGGTGAGCTTACCAATCCGGCCAGACCTTCCGCCGCGATGAAAATGCCCAGCAAAGACGCTGCGCTACCGATATCCTCTCTGGCCAGTGTCACATAAAATGGCGCAACCAGACCGGACCCCATGGCCAGGGCTCTCCCGATAACAAACTTGCGAAAGGGTGCGTCATCGCGCAACAGGGACAAACTCGAAAGCGCTTCTGAAAACCCATTGGCACCCCCATCAGTGGCGCCTGGAAATTCTACTATTCGTGCATAGCTGGCTATGGCCAGAAACCACAGCATGGCAGCCACTGCCAACAGATCAAGATAGAGGCCGGAAGCGGCTTCGCCCTGCCCAAACGTACCAAGGGTCAGTCCGGCGGCAAACGCTGCCAGTCCCGCTATGGCGCTGATCCAGCCAGACAGGCGACCACGACGGGTCTTGGGAATTGTCTTGCCCAGCACATCCTTGTACGCTACCGAACATGCGCCACGGGCCAGACTGAACAGTATCAGCAGCCCGGTAACTGCCAGCCCGGCCTGCAGGCCTTCAAGCGTCATGCCGCACCAGGCCATTAGTAGCAGCGAAAAACCCTGTACCGACCCGCCAGCCACCCATACCCATTTGCGCACCGCCTGACGTCGGACCACAGCGCCAATGAGCATCTGTGGCAGCATGGAGCCGGACTCACGGATGGGCACCAGCAGACTGATGATCCAGGCCGGCGCACCGAGCTGCATCAACAACCAGGGAAGCGTAGTTTTGGCGCTGGCCAGCTTGTCCGCAATGCTGCTGCAGGTATTGGCCAGCAGCGTTGCCAGAAAATTACCCGGCGTCTCGCGACAGGCGTCATCACTGATATCCTTGCACACCCGACCTTCATCATCTTCGGCGAGACGTTCATACAACAGGGTTTTCCAGTCGTCCTCAGTAGCGGGTGCTGTTTTCTGATCTTTGCTTGTATTCATGGACGGCAGCATAGCCCGTTGCCGAGGAGTCGACAAGTTGCAAAAAATGCTTGAGCGGCGTAGCTTTAAGCAGTCTCTACAGTTTAATCTGAGGTGTTCCATGACAATAAGAACATGCTGGACCCGATTGACAGGCCAAGTACCCGCTGGCACATCAATGCCAGTAACAGGCCTGCTCCACCCCCGACTCATGACACTGGCCCTGGCCGCACTGCTCGCTGCCTGCTCACCACCAGCCGACACGCCTTCTTCCACTTCGCTGGCAACCATCCAGATCAGTGATCCGCTTGCGGAATTGCAGCTGGCACTTCTGGAGGCCGAACCAGGCTCTGTCATCACATTGCCGGCAGGCCGTTTTGGCTTTGATCGCAGCCTTACACTGAACACTGACGGAATCACGCTGCGCGGCGCCGGAATGCACGAAACGATTCTCACATTTCAGGACCAGGTGGCCGGTGCCGAAGGTCTGCTGGTCAATGCCAGCAACTTTACGATTGAAGATCTGGCTATCGAAGACACGCTTGGTGACGCACTCAAGATCGCCAGAGGTGATCACATTGTCATTCGTCGTGTTCGGACGGAATGGACCAATGGCCCTGACACAAATAACGGCGCCTACGGCATATACCCCGTTCAGACGCGTCACACATTGATTGAAGACTCTGTAGCAATCGCGGCATCCGACGCAGGCATTTACGTTGGTCAGTCCGAAAATGTGATTGTCCGGGGCAATCGCGCCGAATTCAATGTGGCAGGTATCGAGATCGAGAACACCGTTGGTGCGGATGTCTATAACAACACCGCCATCAATAACACCGGCGGAATACTGGTTTTTAATATGCCCAATCTGCCGGTAGCCGGCCATACCACCCGCGTTTACGAAAATGACATCAGGGACAACAACACCGCGAATTTCGCACCCCCGGGAACTGCTGTTTCCAGTGTGCCGGCAGGTTCTGGACTGATCATTAACTCCAACGACAAAGTCGAGATATTCAATAACGACTTCGACAGCAATGACACTGCCAACATCCTGATTTCCAGTTACTTCAGTGCAGGTTACTCAGACCGGCAAATGGCCGAGGCATTTGACCCCTACCCGGAAACAATTTTCATTTATGACAACCAGTTCGGCAGCAGTGGCTCAGCCCCCTCCCGACCGGAGCTGGATGCACTGCGAGTCGCTATGTTCGGCGAGCAGGGCCGCTTTCCCGATATCGTCTGGGACGGTGTGACCCACCCGGAACGAATGTCGTCTGACTATGCTATCTGTATCGACAACGGTGAGGCGCAGCTTCTCAATATTGATGCTGCCAACAACAGCGCCAACCCCCGTCTGGGCGACGAGACCCACCAGTGCCGGCATTCGCCACTGGCTGCTGTAAGTCTGCCGGCCAGTATGGATATGTAAAAACAATGATACGGCACTTGATTTTACTGGCACTGGCGCTGATTCTCAGCGCCTGCCAGGATTCGACAGCACCGCAGCTTCACACCCGTGACACTATTCCGGCACGGCTGTCTGACTGGCAGATTGTCCAGGTAAATGATCAGCAGCTGGTACTTAATCCTGCCGTACTTCCCTACGATCTGGCGACCCCGCTGTTCAGTGACTATGCATTAAAACTTCGAACTTTATGGCTGCCCGACGGTGCCACTGCCAAGCTGACCGACACTGGCAGCCTGGACTTCCCGGTTGGCACGGTGATCAGCAAAACATTTTACTATCCGCGTGCCCGCGACGCCGCCGACGCTGCGGATGTGCAGCAGACTGAACAACGACGTGTTGCATTTGATGGAGCGAGCCTGGCACTGGACCAGGTCCGGCTGATAGAGACCCGACTGCTGGTTCATCAGACTGATGGCTGGCAGGCCCTGCCCTATGTCTGGAATGACGAGCAGACTGACGCAACACTGCAGATTACCGGTGCCGTCAAGCGCCTTCGTTTGCACAGCAGCGAGGACTCAGACGCGGAGGTGGAATCATTTGCCTACGTGGTCCCCAATCGCAACGAATGTGCCGCCTGTCACAATCTGGATCAGAACCAGGATACGCTCTCTCCAATCGGCCCGTCTGTGGCTAACCTGAATCATGAGTTGACCGCTGACGGTTCAGGCCAGAATCAGTTAACAAGCTTATGGTCACGGCGATGGCTTGCTGAAGAACCAGCCGTCGATGAGTTGCCTGAATCGGCGGTCTGGCAACCGGGAGCAACTGACAGTCTGGAGCATCGCGCCCGAAGCTATCTGGATGTCAACTGTGGGCACTGCCATCAGCCTGGCGGCAGTGGCGACACATCAGGCCTGTTTCTCCATACCGGAGCAACCTTGCCTCTGGAGCTTGGAGTTTGCAAGCCGCCAGTCGCAGCAGGTCGCGGATCGGGAGGACGCCCCTATTCGATCGTGCCCGGCCGCCCGGAACATTCAATATTGAGCTTCAGAATTGAAAGCAGTGAGGTCGGCGTGCTGATGCCGGAAGTAGGCCGCAGCCTGACCCACAATGCTGGATTGATGCTGATCAATGAATGGATCCTTAACCAGGCAGGACGCTGTAGCTAGGCGTATACTCAGTGCTATAAGGGTCTGGCGATGGAGGATCAGCATTATGTCGGCACAGCCGCCTGATACGGTTCTCCGCGCCGAAAAGCTGAGTAAAACCTATCGAATGGGCGAAGTGTCAGTGCATGCCCTGAGAGACGTTGATCTTACCCTGCACCGTGGTGAACTGCTGGTATTGCTGGGCGCCTCCGGCAGTGGCAAGTCGACGCTGCTCAACATACTGGGCGGACTTGATACCGCCAGCAGTGGTCGGCTCTTTTACGGCGATCAGGAGCTGACAGGAGCATCAGATCACGCCTTGACCAACTATCGACGCCTGCATATCGGCTTCGTCTTTCAGTTCTACAACCTCGTTTCCAGCCTGACAGCGCGGGAAAACGTTGCACTGGTAACTGACATCGCCAGCAATCCGATGCCACCAGCAGAGGCACTGGCACTGGTGGGCCTGAGCGACCGGCTGCATCATTTTCCGTCGCAATTGTCGGGCGGCGAGCAGCAACGTGTTGCCATCGCCCGAGCCATCGCCAAACGACCCGATGTGCTGCTCTGTGATGAGCCGACGGGAGCACTGGATGCGGCGACAGGCAAACGTGTACTGGCGGTGCTTGATCAGGTGAATCAGGAAACCGGCACGACCACTGCGATCATAACCCACAATGCCGCCATTGGTGGCATGGGCGACACTATCATTCGTATGAGCAGCGGTGAGATTACAGAACGTATATCCAACCGGGCTCGGGGCAATGTGGAGCAAATCGAATGGTAGCCGCCCTGCACCAGAAGCTTAGGCGCGAATTATGGCAGCTGAAGGGCCAGATGCTGTCTATCGCGCTTGTGGTCGCCACCGGCATCATGACCGTGATCACCATGCGTGGCGGTTACGAATCGCTGGTCTCCGCCCAGCAGGACTATTATCAACAGACACGTTTCGCCGATGTATGGGTCGCTGTGCGCCGCGCCCCGGAATCCCTGCTGCCACAGTTATCACGCGTACCCGGAATTGCGCTGGCTGACAGCCGGATCAGTCGCATGGCAACACTGGATTTACCGGACATTGATGCACCCGCGATTGCTCGTTTCGTGTCCTTGCCGGTGCAAGGGCGTCCTTTGCTGAATGACATCGTTATTCAGCGGGGCCGATACCCTGATCACGCAGCAATTGACGAGGTTCTCATTAATGAAAAATTTGCCGTCGCTCGACAATTAAGGCCTGGCGACAATATCCGCGCCATTATTAATGGCAGGGCCAGGGAGCTAAACATTGTAGGCACTGCCATATCCCCTGAACATGTCTACGCGATGCCACCCGGAGCCTTGATGCCGGACGACCAGCGCTACGGCATTCTATGGATGGGCAAGACGGCGCTGGAAGCCGCCTGGGACATGGATGGCGCATTCAACGAAGCGTTCTTCAAACTTACCCCTGATGCGGACGTTCTGGAGGTAGTCAGCACGCTCAACGGCCTGCTTGACCCGTTCGGCAATCAGGGTGCCTACCCTCGCCGCGACCAGCCTTCGCACCTGATACTACAGGGCGAACTGGACCAGAACCGTGTTATGGGAACGGCCATACCAGCAATTTTTCTGAGTATCGCTGTTTTCCTGTTACACCTGGTGCTTGGCAGACTGATTACGACCCAGCGAGGGGAAATAGCCGTCCTCAAGGCATTTGGCTATCGCAACTCTGAAATCGGCACACATTACCTTATGTTCGCGCTGGCGGCTGTGGCGGCGGGAATTGCCATCGGCGGTCTGGGTGGTGTCGCGCTGGGCCAGGCCTACATCGGTCTTTATCAGCAATACTTTGACATTCCTGAGCTGCACTACCAGATAAGCTGGCCGCTGATACTGTCGGCAGCGCTGATCAGCCTGCTGGGCGCTGCAAGCGGCGCAATGAGCGCAGTACTGAAAGCAGCCAGACTGCCCCCCGCAGAGGCCATGCGCCCGGAGGCCCCGGCGACGTACCGCGCCGGTCCGCTCGAACGAACCGGCTTGGGCGATCGTTTGCCGGCATCGGCTCGAATGGTACTGCGCAATATTGAACGCAAACCCTGGCAGACGCTGCTTTCGTCCACAGGAGTCGCCTTCTCAGTTGCCATTCTGGTCATCGGCTTTTTTATGTTTGACGGCATACGATATCTGATGACTTTGCAATTTCAGGAAATCCAGCGCGAAGATGTTGCCATTACATTTTATGAGCCACAGTCTGACGGAATCATGCACGAGCTTTGGCGCCTGCCCGGTGTTACACGTGCGGAACCGCTGCGCAGTGCGCCTGCCCGGCTGGTACACAGCCACCTGCAAAGGGATATTTCGATTACCGGACTTGCCCCGGACAGTCAGTTGAGACGGCTGATAGCCAGCAGTGGTCTGGATCAACCTCTGCCGCCGGAAGGCCTGGTCGTCAGCCGCCTGCTCGCCGAGCGGCTGGGTATCGCGGTCGGCGATGTACTCGATGTGCGAATGCTTGAAGGTCAAAGGCACCGGGGACGCGTTGTCGTTGGAGGCATTGTGGATGATTTCATGGGCATCAATGCCTACATGAACCTGACGGCGCTGGATACACTATCGGGGCAACAGCAACTGATCAGCGGGGCCCTTCTCAGTGTTAGTAGCGATCAGCGCACCATTCTGTATCGGACTCTAAAACAGGCGCCGATGGTCGCTGGCGTCGCCTCACCTGATGACAGCCTGCAGTCGTTTGAACAGGAAATGGCGCAAGGCATATTTGTCTCTGTTGGTTTTTTGGTGGGGTTTGCCTCAGTTATTGCTGTTGGCGTCATTTACAATGGTGCCCGCATTGCCCTGTCAGAGCGCGGCAGAGAACTGGCAAGCCTGCGCGTTATGGGTTTTCATCGCCGGGAAGTTGCTCTGTTACTGCTTGGTGAGCAGGCGCTGATCACATTGATTGCAATTCCTTTGGGCTGGTTGCTCGGATACACACTGGCGTGGGCCGTTGTGCAAGGCATGCAAACGGATCTCTTCAGGCTGCCCTACGTCGTGAATTACGACACCTGGTGGTATTCCGCAGCGATTGTCGTCATTGCTGCGGCAGGCAGCGCTGTAGCTGTGAGGCGCCGGCTCGACCGTTTTGACCTGATCAGCGTGTTAAAGACACGGGAGTAACAGACATGGGCAAGTGGCTACTAATTGTGTCAGGGGTGCTGATCACCGCCTACATATTTCTAAGCGGTGGAAATTCGGTTCGTGTGCAGACGGCAACGGCTGCATTGCGAGACCTTAGTGTCACAGTTCAGGAGCAGGGACAGACTCGCGCCTATCTGCCATTTGTTGTGACGGCGCCGGTAACTGGTCATCTACAGCGTCACGAGTGGATTGCGGGTGACGTTGTCGCGCAGGGTGATGAACTCGCAACACTGGCTCTGGTAACAGAAACCTCGCGTGATACTGCAGCTTTGCGCGCCAACCTGGCCGCCGCCACCGCCCGCCGTGAGTCGGCTCAGGCTGTTCTCGCCGAAGCTGAGACGACGTTGGAACGAGCTACTCGGGAGGCACAGCGTCGCGAGCGCCTGTTCCTGGACCGCTTGATCAGCGAGGAAGAACACGACACCTATCTTCAGACTCTCGCTGCCACGCAATCAAGGGTGAACAGTGCCCGCGCGACACTGGCGGCGAGTGCGGCCGAACAGCGCAGTGCTGCAGCACAACTGATGGGTCTGGATGCCGAAGACAATAGTTCGGCAGTGAAGTTGCACGCGCCCTCATCCGGCACCATCCACACTGTCTTTGAACGCGGCGACCGGGTTGTCAGTGCTGGTACCCCCTTGCTCGAAATCAGCAATCAGGACGCTATGGAGGTGGTTGTCGACCTGCTGACCCAGGACGCTGTACGAGTGCGACCTGGCGCCACAATTGAGGTTCGTGATTGGGGTGGTGATCAGATCGTGATGGGGACTGTCGATTACATCGAGCCACGAGCCTTTACCAAGTACTCAGCATTGGGCGTCGAAGAACAGCGTGTCAATGTCATCGGCACACTGCAGCGACCGCCGGCAGAGCTTGGCGCCGGATATCGTATTGAAGCAGCGATCGTGGTTTGGCAACAGGCGCAGGTATTGTCAATACCAGCCGGCGCTCTGTTCAGACGCGACGAACAGTGGCAGGTATTCGTCGCTGTGGACGGTCGCGCGCGACTTCGGCAAGTTTCTATCGGCGAGCGCAACAGAGAGTATGCGCAGGTACTCGCCGGCCTGGAGGCCGGCGAGCAGGTCATCGTGTTTCCATCAGACCTTGTGCAAAATGGCGTTGCAATCGACGCGCGTTAACACTAGGCCGCGTTGCGGGCTGCCGCCGTCTGCTGTATCTGAAAGTACTCTTCAGGCCTGAACTCATCAACCTCGATGGCATCCATGGCTGCCTGATTGGCCGCCTTCAATGCCTCACCTTCAGCCTTGCTGATGACCTTGGCCGACACGGCCTGGTCAGCCAGCGCATAAGCTGTACCGCGTGGCAGGTGTCGCTCTTTCTGCGCCTTGACGATTTTCTTCACGATGGGCTGCACTTCTGTGTACAAACGGAAGGCCTTCATCAGGCGCCCCATACCAGGTGCGTCCTCAGCGAATGGCGCGATTCCCTGCGTCACTCTTGCATATTGCTCGTTCATCAGCTGAATGGACGCTGCCGCCTGCTTCATGACTTTGTCTGAAGGTCCACGTGACAGTGGATTCAGGCGCAGGAACAGGGCAGACGGTCCGCGCAGCCACCAGCCTACAACTGGCACGTCGAAATTCGCGTGAATGCCTTCAAATGCCTCCTGAATCTGCGCCAGGGCAAATTCACAGCTGAACTGCACCAATGGCAGGTCTTCAGGCTTGTTGCCTTCCGCTTTGTAGCGGCGCAGTGCGGCCAGCGCCAGCACCTGCCAGGTCAGTGCGTCAGCAAACCGCCCACCCAGGCTTCCGCGTGCCTTCAGCTTGCCACCAATCAGGTAAAGTGCGAGATCGGCGAGCAGTGCAAAGCGCGACGAGGCCCATGCCAGCCGTCGATAATAAGTGGCCACTGGTCCTGATTCCGGGCTGCCGGCGCTGAAACCACGCGTCAGGCCACGCAGTTTGCTGCGACCGAAATTGCTGGTCGTGTGCCACAACCAACCCAGCAGCTTGTTACGAAATGCCGTTGCATCGTTGTCCTCAACCGCTTTCACAAGCGGCAGAGCGTAAGGATGACAGCGGGTTGCACCCTGTCCGAAGGTGATCAGCGTTCGCGTCATGATGTTGGCACCTTCCACGGTAATACTGACCGGTGCACTCGCATAACCGCCACCCAGGATGTTGTTCGGCCCCTGCATGACACCGGCACCGGAAAACACATCCATACCGTCGATCAGGCTGCGCTGCCCGTAGTCAGTGCTGCTGGACTTTAACAATGCCGAAACAACAGGCGGCTGCTCACCGGCGTCCAATGCAGAACAGGAGTAGATACGCGCGCCTTCAAACAGGTAGGCAAATGCGGCGATGCGGGCAACTTTTTCCTGGACACCTTCCATCAGGCCAATCGGAATATCGAACTGATTCCGGATCATGGAGTATGCGCCCGTTGCCGCAGCGGCAATCTTCATGCCTCCAATCGCGCCAGCTGGCAGCGACACGGCACGTCCACCTGCCAACTGTTCCATCAGCATGCGCCAGCCCTGTCCCGCATACTCAGGACCACCAATGATCTGATCCACAGGTGCCACCACGTCTTCACCAATAATGGGGCCGTTGTAAAAGCTCATGCCGATGGGCAAATGGTGATTACCGGTGGTCAGGCCAGGCGTGCCTTTATGAAGCAGCATCACGGTAATACCAGGATACTCGCCTTTGCCGAGGAGGTTCTCCGGATCGTGCATCTGAAAGGCCAGTGAGATCAGATTGGCGATCGGCGCGAGCGTAATATAGCGCTTGCGGAAATTCAGCTTTACCTTGATGACTCCGTCATCGTCTTTGAAGACCACACCTTCAGCCTTGATGGATGCTGCGTCGGAACCAGCTGTCGGCTCAGTCAGGCCAAAACATGGCACATACTCACCGCTGGCCAGCTTGGGCAGATAGGCGTCCTTCTGCTCCTCAGTGCCATAGTGCTTGAGTAGCTCGGCGGCACCCAGCGAATTTGGAATAACCACGAGAGTACCCACTGTGGGGTTGTAAGCGTTGATCTTGGCCATGATGGAGGATATGGCCAGTGTCGAAAACTCTTTGCCACCGTACTGCTTGGGAATCAATAAACCCATAAATCCCTGTTTTTTAAGGAACTTTATGACTTTATCAGGCACTTTTCGGGTTGTAACGACCTCATAGTTGTCGATCATGCGGCACAACTCTTCGACTGGCCCGTCAATAAATGCCTGCTCTTCCTCGGAATGCTGGTTATAGGGTTCAGCCAGCATTTTGCTGAAATCGGGATTACCGGAGAAGATCTGGCCATCCACCCAGACGGTGCCCGCCTCCAACGCCTGTCGTTCGGTATCGGAGATACGCGGCAGCACATTGTTGTCGCGCATGAACTTCATGATTGCACCAAACATAGCTTCCTCTCACCTTGTCACAACAAATGAACAAAAACGTGTTATATCCATTGTACGCATTAAACGACCGATCGTCTTTATGAATATATTCACTTTTTACAATACGATTGATTTTCCGTAAAGGAGTATTAATGACTGCCCTTGGTAAACTGTCAGCCGCACTGCTGGGCCTGTGCTTCCCGCTAGTGATCACCGCTCAGAATCTCCAGACCGGGCCATACCCGGCCCCTGCGATCGAAACCCCCGAATACTGGTTTGTAAGCGGCCAGCGGGCCCTGGAACAGGCCCTGACGCTGCAGCCAAACACTCAGCGGGCCAGGAATATTGTGCTCATTGTGGGCGACGGCATGGGCATCTCTACCGTCACTGCGTCGCGTATCTTCGCTGGTCAGATGCAGGGCGACAGCGGCGAGGAACATCAGTTATCCTTCGAGAAATTCCCCTACGTCGCGCTTGCCAAGACCTACAACACCAACCAGCAGACACCGGATTCTGCCGGCACCATGACAGCCATGATGAGCGGCATCAAGACACGTGCTGGTCTGATCGGCGTCAATCAGCATGTCAATCGGGCCGATTGCGCCTCATCCAGGGGCAATGAAGTGCCAACCCTGATGCAGCAGGCAGCCGCCCGCGGCATGGCGACCGGCTTTGTCACCACCACTCGGGTGACGCATGCCACGCCAGCTGCAACCTATGCACACAGTGCTGAGCGCAACTGGGAGAGCGATGCCGACCTGAGCGATGAAGCACGTCGTAGCGGCTGCGCGGATATTGCCGCTCAGCTGATTGACTTTGATTTTGGTGCCGGGATTAACGTCGCCATGGGCGGTGGGCTGCAGGCGTTCCTGCCTGCATCGGAAACCAGCCCCCTGAATCAGCGTCCCGGTGCTCGACTGGATGGACGCAATCTGACTCGCGAATGGCAGGACAGATACCCGGAGAGCGCCTTCATCTGGAATCGCCAGCAGCTGGCAGAGCTGGACCTGCAGAGCACCCGCCACCTGTTGGGGCTTTTTAATGGTTCACAGATGAGCTATGCCCATGACCGGACAGCAGCAGAGGGCGAGGCTTCCAGCATAACTGAACCCTCCCTGCCGGAGATGGCTCGTGCTGCGCTGAGCATTCTGCAGCAGCAGGGCGGCGAAAACGGCTATTTCCTGATGCTGGAGGCCGGACGCATTGATCACGCCCATCATGCTGGCAATGCCTATCGCGCACTGTATGACACGCAGGAACTGTCTGAGGCGGTAGAAGTGGTGCAGGAAATGACCGACGCCAGTAACACACTGGTAATTGTCACCGCTGATCACAGCCACTCGCTGACCATCGGCGGCTACTCAACACGTGGCAACCCCATCCTGGGCCTGGCACAGGGCAACGACGACCACGGGCATGCAACCGGGCAAGCGAGAATTGCGGACGACAACATGCCATTCACTACGCTAGGTTATCGTGATGGCCTGGGGTTTGCCGAATCCGCCGGCGGCGATCGTCGCTATGGTATTCCGGCAGCGCCGGGCCGCCACGACCTTGATCAGATTGACACTACCGATCCGGATTTTCACCAGGAAGTCCTGGTGCCGCTGGAGTCAGAGGGGCATGCTGGCGAGGATGTGGCCATCTACGCCAGTGGCCCATGGGCACATTTATTCCACGGCGCTCACGAGCAACACTACATCTATCATGTGATGCGGCACGCATTGGGCTGGTAGAAGCATTTGTCAGTCTTGGCCCGCTCAGGCAGAATGAGACAAGGAAGTTCTTTTCAGACTGAGTGAGGTCGCCATGACAGAGACGTCTGCCACGTCAGTACCCGAAGCCGTAGACGCCAATGCCAGCAAGTTCCGACACTGGCGTCTGTCGCGTGATCGCGACAATATCATCTATGCCTATCTGGATCGTGAGGGAGAGCGCGTCAATTCGCTTTCCCGCGCGGTGCTTGAGGAGTTTGAGCAGCTTGTCGCGCTGGCTGAGACGTCTTCGCCGCGCGGCCTGGTGCTGATGTCCGGCAAAACCACTGGCTTTGTGTTCGGCGCCGATGTCAAGGAATTTGAAGGTTTTGACGACGCCAGCGCTGTGACACGCGAAATCGAGCGCGTCCACGAGATGTTCAACCGGCTTGAACGACTCAAGTGCATCACCGTCGCCGCAATTGAGGGCTACTGCCTTGGCGGCGGCCTGGAAATGTCGCTGGCCTGTGACTATCGAATCGCCAAGGACGTACCCGCAACCAGGCTTGGATTTCCAGAAACACAACTGGGTATTTTCCCTGGCTTCGGCGGCTCGGTGCGATCAGTGCGGACCATCGGCGGCATCAAGGCCATGGAACTGATGCTGACGGCTCGCCAGATCAGTGCGCGCGCGGCCCGCTCAATTGGCCTGGTGGACCAGGTGATCGGTCGTCACGAAGAACTGCTCTGGGCGGCCCGTGCCGCCGTTCTTAAAGGCAAAAAGCACCGCGGGCCTGGACTGATGCGCAGCATGAGCAACGTCTGGCCGGTAAGATCGATTCTCGCGGGCCAGATCCGCAAGCAGACCCAGCGCAAAGCGCGTCCCGAACACTACCCTGCTCCTTTTCGCCTGATTGATACCTGGCAGACCTATGGTGGTAACCGCAAGAAGATGATGCGGCAGGAGGCACGGGCTGTCGGTGAATTGATGGTATCGCCGACCGCCAAAAGTCTGCGTCGCGTCTTCCACTTGATGGAACGCCTGAAATCCCAGGGCAAGAATGTCGATTTTGCCGTTCGTCACGTCCATGTGGTGGGAGCTGGCACCATGGGCGGTGATATCGCGGCGTGGTGTGTTCTGCGAGGCCTGACGGTCACTTTGCAGGACCGCGACATGAAGAGCGTCAGCGCAGCCATAAAGCGGGCCGAGAAGCAGTTCCAGAAAAAACTGAAGGACACTGCAAAGGTCAGGGCAGCGCTGGATCGACTGCGTCCCGATGTCGAGGCCGAATTTGTGGCTCAGGCCGACATTGTCATCGAAGCCATCTTCGAGAACGCCGAAGCCAAGCAGTCACTGTTCAAGGATATTGCGCCCAAAATGAAACCGGGCGCGGTTCTGGCTACCAACACATCCGCCATTCCGCTTGAGAAGCTGGCCAGTGTGCTGGACGACCCAAGTCGTCTTATCGGCCTGCATTTCTTCAACCCGGTCGCCAAAATGCCACTGGTAGAAGTTGTATCCGGGCCAGATACGTCTCAGAAAGAAGCCCAGAAAGGGGCAGCCTTCTGCCAGCAGATCAGCCGTTTCCCACTGCCCGTCAAAAGCAGCCCCGGCTTTCTGGTCAACCGTGTGCTTGCGCCCTACATGATGACAGCCCTGCGATTGCATCGCGAAGGTGTGCCAGCCGAGGCGCTGGATGCTGCCGCCGAGGCCTTCGGAATGCCTATGGGTCCTGTCGAACTCGCCGACACAGTCGGCCTTGATGTCTGTCTGATGGTTACCGACGTGCTGCAGTCCGGCCAGGAAGACGGTTTGCCTGAAAGCCCGGAGAAAGCATTTATCCAGAAACTGGTAGATGATGGCAAACTGGGTAAAAAATCCGGACATGGCCTTTACCGGTGGGAAAAAGACAAACCCCAGAAAAACAGCAACAACGTGTCCGGGCACAACCTGGCCGAACTCGCCGAGAAGCTGGTCGATGCCTACATCAACGAGTGCCGTGCAGCACTTAATGATGAGGTAGTCAGTGATGCAGACCTGCTTGATGCAGGCATGATATTCGGTACTGGTTTTGCTCCGTTCAGGGGTGGGCCACTGTATTACCTGGAGCACCAGGACGAACAATATCGGATTGCATCGCCTGCCAATCAGGAGACATCCGAAAAAACGCCCGACGACAACGCGTCAGAAGAGCCTGAGCAGGAGACCGAAACCCGTGTATAACGCTGATGCAAATACGTCCCTTCGCAAAGTAGTCATTGCTGGCGGCGTGCGGCTGCCATTTTGCCGGTCAAACACGGCCTATGCTGAACTCAGCAATCTGGACATGCTGGCTGACACACTGCAAAAACTCAGTGACCGCTTCGAGCTGTCCGGCAAAAAAATTGACGAGGTCGTCGCAGGCGCTGTGACCACACACAGCAAAGACTGGAACCTGGCGCGTGAGGCAGTGCTGAGTACTGATCTGTCACCGGCCACTCCGGGCATTACACTACAGATGGCATGTGGCACCTCGCTGCAGGCGGCCCTGATGTCTGCAGCAAAAATAGCCACCGGGCAGATCGACTGTGCGATCGCCGCAGGCACAGACACCACCAGTGATGCGCCGATCGTGTTTCAGCGACGCTTTGCACGCCGCCTGATCAAAATGGGCCAGGCCCGCACCTTCAAGCAGCGGCTTGCAGCCTTCAAGGGCTTTGGACTTTCTGAACTTGCACCACGCCCGCCTGCCAATGGAGAGCCGCGAACCGGTCTTTCCATGGGGCAACATTGTGAGTTGATGGCGCAAGAGTGGGGAGTGACACGCGAAGAGCAGGATCAACTGGCACTGGAAAGCCATCAGAAAGCCGCCGCAGCCTACGACGCCGGATTTTTTGACGATCTGGTGAGTCAGTATGAAGGCGTGGCACGCGACAATAACCTGCGGGCTGACTCATCGCTGGAAAAACTGGCATCGCTGAAGCCGGCATTCGATCGCAAACACGGCACATTGACAGCTGGCAACAGCACACCACTGACCGACGGTGCCGCAGCAGTACTTCTGTGCAGTGAGGAATGGGCAAAAGCCAATAACCTGCCCATACAGGCATACTTGACGGCTGGCCGCAGCAGTGCTGTCGACTTTGTCCATGGCGAAGGCCTGCTGATGGCACCTACGGTCGCCGTCAGTGAGTTGCTGCAGCACGCAGGGCTGTTATTGCAGGACTTCGACTGTTATGAGATTCATGAGGCTTTTGCCGCTCAAGCCCTGTGCACACTCAAGGCCTGGGAAGATGACGACTTTTGCCGCTCCCGACTCAATCGGGACAAGGCCATGGGCGCGATCGATCGGGAAAAGATGAATATCAAAGGCGGTTCTTTGGCGTTTGGTCACCCCTTTGCCGCAACGGGTGCCCGCATTCTCGGCTCACTGGCCGCCATCCTCGAGGAGAAGGGCAGCGGCCGTGGCCTGATATCAATATGCACCGCTGGCGGCATGGGAGTTGCCGCCATCGTCGAACGCCCGTAATCAGGCGCCGGATTGGCCGCTTTGATCGCGCTGGTAGATATCTGCCGATGCCAGCGCCGTCAAATTCAGGATGCCTCTGCCTGACACTGACGGAATCAGGATATGCACCGGCTTTTCCAGCCCGTTCAGGAAGGGGCCGATCAGGCGGGCGTTGGTCAGTGAGCGCAACAGTCCCAGCGCTATACTGGCGGCGTCCATGTTGGGCATGACCAGAACGTTTGCACGCCCCTTGATATTGGCGCCGTCGAATACGGTCGCGCGCATCTCCGGATTCAATGCTGTCAATGAGTGCATTTCCCCATCTATCTGAACCTCTGGGAGCTCCATGCGCAGACGATGCGCAGCGCGCTTCATCTTGATCGCAGAGCTATCCTCGTAGGTACCAAAATTGGAGTGGGACAGCAACGCTACCACCGGCTCGATATCGAATGACTGCTGCACAAAACGAACGGCGTCCTTGGCAATCTCGACGACATCCTCCTCAGTCGGATCCACGTTAACAAAAGGGTCAGTCAAGAACAGAGGGCCATCATCCATCAGCAACACACAGATGGAGGAAAGGCGACCACCCGCCCTGGTAGATCGAATGATGGGTCGAATGTCGTGCAGGTGCGTATCAAACCGCCCTACTTTACCACAGACCATACCATCGGCCTCACCGAGCGCCACCATCAGGGCTGCAAGCACAGTGGTATTGCTGTGAACCGCCGTTTTGGCTGCCTCAACCGAGACACCGGAACGGCCGACATGCTGGTGATAAAACTGCCAGTAGCGCTCGTGGACGTCAGCTTCCTCGGAGTTGAATACCTGGAAATCCTTGCCCGGCTCCAGTCGCAGACCAATCTTTTTGATCTTGTCATTAATGACCGGAGGCCGGCCGATCAGAATGGGTTTGGCGACCCCTTCGTCCACCACAGCCTGCATGGCAAGCAGTACATCGTCGTTTTCACCCTCTGCATAAACGATTCTGGCCGGGTGGCGGCGCGCCAGGTCAATATTGGGCTGCATGAACAGACGACTGCTGTTTACGTATGCACTGAGCTTGTTGCGATAGGCGTCCAGATCTTCAATTGGTCGGGTAGCGACGCCACTTTTCATGGCCGCCTTGACGACAGCCAGTGGCACCTCTTCGATCAGGCGCGGATCAAAGGGTTTCGGAATCAGGTACTCGCGTCCGAACTTCAGATCCTCGTCAATATACGCTTTGGCAACCGTCTCGGATACTTCCCGCAATGCAAGATCAGCGATCGCCCGTACGCAGGCACGCTTCATTTCATCATTGATATGCGTGGCGCCACAGTCGAGTGCGCCGCGGAATATGAACGGAAAGCACAGAACGTTATTCACCTGGTTCGGATAATCTGAGCGACCTGTGGCAAGAATGGCGTCAGGGCGGGCTTTACGCGCCTCCTCTGGCATAATTTCCGGAATCGGATTGGACATGGCCAGAATAAGCGGGTCACGAGCCATGCTTTTGACCATTTCCGCATCCATGACTCCGGGACCCGACAGGCCCAAAAACAGATCGGCATCCTTGATGGCATCGCTTAAGGTCCGATCTTCGGTATCAACAGCGAACTTTTCCTTCCAGGGGTTCATGCCTTCCTTGCGACCCTTGTAGATCACACCATTTCTATCCAGCATTCGCACATTTTCTTTGCGCACGCCCATGCTGAGCAGCAATTCAACACAGGCAATACTCGCCGCACCCGCACCCGAAGCCACCAGTTTGATGTCTTCGAACTTCTTGTTTACGATTCGCAGCCCATTGTAGACTGCCGCAGCCGCAACAATTGCCGTGCCATGCTGATCGTCATGGAATACCGGAATATTCATGATGTCGCGCAGTTTGCGCTCTACCAGGAAACACTCTGGCGCCTTGATATCCTCCAGGTTGATGCCACCAAACGTTGGCTCCAGCGACGCAATGATCTCAACCAGTTTGTCTACGTCTGTCTCATTGATCTCTATATCGAACACATCCAGATCGGCAAACTTCTTGAACAGGACTGCCTTGCCTTCCATCACCGGTTTGGCGGCCAGCGGTCCGATATTTCCGAGTCCAAGCACGGCGGTCCCATTAGAGATTACCGCCACCAGGTTGCCGCGCGAGGTAAGACGCGCCGCTTCGGCCGGGTCCTCCACAATGGCTTCGCATGCAAACGCCACACCGGGTGAATAGGCACGAGAAAGATCCCGGTTGTTCGCCAGTGGCTTGGTAGGACGGATGGCCAGTTTTCCTGGAACCGGTTCGGCGTGGTAGCGCAGTGCGCTTTCCTTGAATGAGTCGTCTGACATGAATTCGTTCCTGATCCTTCATTAAAAAATTTAACGACACTGCGTAGCAATGCCTGCGATTCAGCAACCCTTTATCTGCCCAGCACACTGAACGATCGCTCGGCTATTATAGCTGCGCTGCAGTACTAAATCGAATGCAAAACCCGCGACAGCAGTTTGACGCATGTTAAATGCAGACTGGCGCATCGGGTCCATGAATACTTCATATTTTCTTCATTAATGTCTAATCTCAACCGTGATAGCTGGCAAGGAGTGCCGACCCAGCCCTCCACACCATAGCTGTCAACCATCAAGATGGAGCAAGAGTAGTACCGCCCTGGCGGCATGCATCCATATATGACAATAAAAACAGACACTGGAGAGCAAAATGAAGTCATTCAAACCCTCGAAATCGCTGCTTCTGACGCTTGGCATAATGGCCACGCATCAGGCCGCTGCCCAGACCGACGAAAACGCCCCGGAAGGTGATATAGAAGAAGTTGTTGTTACCGGCTCCTTTATCCGCAACAGCCAGTTTACCAACGCATCCCCTATCGAGACCATCAGCACGGACGACATCTGGCAGTCCGGCGCCGCCAACCTCGGCGAGTACATCCGTGATCTGCCTTACATGGAGAACATCGATACGGTGGCCAATATCCTGGATACACAGGACGGACAGCAGGACTCCAACTCCGCCCGATTCAATCTGCGCGGCCTGGGCACTGAGTCAACACTGACTCTGATGGATGGCCGTCGCACAGCGAATGAGGGTGCGGTTGCCAGCCTGTTGCCGAGTATCGCACAGGAACGCATTGAGATCGTTACCGACGGCGGTGCGGCGCTTTATGGCGCCGACGCAGTTGCTGGTGTGGCCAATATCATTCCGTACAAGGAATATGAAGGCCTTCGCTCGCGTGTCTACTACAAGCGGGATGAACGTGGCGGTACCGAACAGAGTTCCCTGGAGCTGATGACCGGTTTGAGCTTCGACAGCATCGGCGTCAACTGGGTGGGTGCTTTTGAATACTCCAATCGTACTTCGCTAATGGTCGCAGAACGTCCGCGTTACCTGGAGATCTCGGACCAGGATTCATCTTACGGCAACCCGGGTGCCTGGCAAACGTGGAACAACCTGCGCTCCGGCTTCGGCAGTGTGCGTGATCCAAGTTGCGCCGCGTTTAATGATGGGGCATCAGACCTCAGTCAGGTCGGCGCACTGCCCAGTGGCACCCCGGAATCACTCAATCGCTGTTTCCTCTACTTTGGCGAATGGCAGGACTTTGCCCGACCATCCGTAAATTACACACTGTTCAACAACTTCTCTTACGAGGCGACGGACTGGCTGAATCTGGAATTCCAGATGAGTCACAACTATCGGGAATCGCAGTTGATGAGCTCCCCCAGCAATGCGGTCACACCGCGCGCCAACCATATGCAACTGCGCGTCCCCGCCAGTCATCCCGCCAACACCTTCGGCCGGGACGTCATGCCCTATTTCTGGCGTCCGTTTACCAAGATTGGCACTTTGCCCAGTGTCACAGAGGGTAATGGTTATCTGAAAACTGTTTATCCTTACTACACTGATGCCTACAAATTTGGCGGCCAGTTCGAAATCGGCGACACCTCCTGGCGTGGTGAATCCTGGGTGGGATATCAGCAGTCGCGACGCACCATCAAGGATGATGCCTACTCGCTGTCGCGCATGTCTGCTGCGCTCAGGGGCGAAGGTGGCCCCAATGGCAATGAATGGTTCAACCCTTTTGGCTCCGCCGATCCGCGCTCACCGCTGTATCAGGCAGGAGTCACCGACAACAGCCAGACTCTGGTCGACTGGCTTGTTGTGGAGAATTTTTACGAGACAGACCGTACCCGTCTGATGTACTGGGACACGGTATTCGATGGCGAGGTTATTGATATTCCCACGGGCACGATACTGGCGGCAGTCGGCTTTCAGGTTCGCAAAGAACGCATCTGGAACAACAACTCGCCACTGGCTGAGGCGCGCGACAGTCTGACCTCCGACATCACCGCTTACATCAATCCCATCGAAGCACGAGATTCCAATGTCCGGTCAGCCTTTGTTGAACTGGAAATACCATTGCTGCAGAACTCACCTATCGGCAGCATGGGCATCAAGGCCGCTGCACGTCAGGAAGACTTCTACACACTGGGTTATAAAACCACCAAACCCAAAGTATCACTGTTGTGGGAACCGCTGGACAGCCTGGCGCTGCGCGCCAGTTACGGCGAGTCCTTCCTGGCACCATCCGCTTCGCAACTGCGCCCGGCCCTGATTGAGAACTGTACAGATGTCACTCACAGCAACCCGGATCCAATCACCGGTCAGTTGATGACAGGTTTGCCGAGCTGTTCATCCGGCAACCCAAACCTGGGCGCTGAAGAGTCAGAGATCGTTAACGTCGGCTTCAGCTGGCTGCCAATCGACGGTCTCAGTATCGACCTGGATTATCAGGAAATTGAATACTTCGACAAAATCCAGAGCCTTGCGAGCGAAGAAGTAACCCGTGTTCAGTTCAACGACTTCCTGGCAGCGACCAGCTACACGGAAGACAGCTACGACCCCAGCAACCCGGGTAATCTTGCAGACGGCCTGGCCTGGGTTCAGGCCAACCCCAACCCACTGGTCCTCAGAAATAATGATGGCAGCGTCAACACCATCATTCGGGCGCCAATCAACTATGCCTCGCAGTTTGTGGAGGGTTTTGATCTGAGAGTGCGTTACGGATTCAGCTATCGCGACTGGGGGCGGTTCAGTGTCAGTCTGAGTGGCAACTATTACACGCGATGGGAGTATCAGCAGTCCCCGACGTCGCCAATTGTGGATGCAAGAGGGTTCTCCAACTCAGATACCGGTTTTGCTCCTCCAATTTCCAAATGGAAAGGCAATCTCGGTCTGAACTGGTTCAACGACAATCACTCTGCGGGCATCACCACACGGTACCTGGACAGTATGATCTATGATGAGACCACATCTACGCTAGGCTACAACCTCGCTGATTTCCCCGAGATCCGGGCGATCACCAAGGTGGATGCCCGTTACTCCTATCGCTTCACGGTCGATCGCTTCCTGCAGGCCGATGCCAATCTGACACTCGGCATCAGCAACCTGTTTGATCGCATGGCGCAGCGACTGCCACAGAACGGCGGCATGGAAACCCGTATCGACGATCCATTCGGCAGACAGTTCTACATGTCGGTAGACTTTGAGCTCTAAACGATCCACCGCAACAAAAAAAGGGAGCCCTTAAGAAGGGCTCCCTTTTTGGCTGGTCTTGAGATTATGCAGCAATAATTACCAATCAGTTGCTTCCGTATCAGGGTCTGAACTCAGGAAAGCAATCAGGTCTGTGTGGTACTGCTCCGGATACTCAAAGTGCGGGTTATGGCCGATGCCCGGATACTGGTGAATATCAGCGTTCTGCAGCGTATTGGCAATATGCTGTGACTGCTCGGCAAAGTTGGGAGTCAGACGGTCATCCTGACCACCCAGCACCAGCGCTTTGGTATCGATGTGCTGCCAGTCGTAAACAACAGGGTCGAAGTACAGAATGCCCTGCTGCCAGGCGCGAATGCGGGCCAGCTTTGGCCATGAGTCAATCAGGGTCTGACCGTACTGCATACGGACGAATTCCAGATACTCAGGTTTGACTTCGGTATTGTAGTAACGCATATGGTTGGCGAGAATGGAGCGATAGCTGGTGCCAGTTCTCACACCCTCTGCTGCTTCGTGAATATCGCGCCAGGGGCGACCCTGACGCTGGTCGCTCATGCCAATCTGATTGACCAGCACCATGTGTGTGGTGGTATCCGGATAGGTCATGGTGAAACGTGCGGCCAGCATGCCACCCATGGAATGGCCGACGATGGCAGTCTGTTCAACTCCCAGGTGATCGAGAAGCTTTTTTGCGTCCGCAGCGAACATGCTCAGATTGTATGGGATGTCCAGTTTTGACGATTTGCCGTAACCGACACGATCCGGCACGACCACCCGAAACCCTGCATCTGCCAGGGCGTCAATAGTCGGCGCGAAACCAATGCCGCCAAAATTCATACCATGGAACAGCATCACGTTCTGGCCGTTAGGCGTGCCAGTAGGTGCGACGTCCATATACGCCATCACACCTTCCTGGCTGAAGTGTTCGATGTCCATGAATTCGACAGGATGGGGGTATGCAATCTCCTCCATCATCTCCGATACGGGGCCCCAGTCAGCTGGCGGCTCATCCGGTGGCGTATAACCTTGCTGCGCAAACACAGGCTGAAAGGCTGGCCCGGCTGACATCGCGGCAGCGACGCCCAGGCAGGTAATCAGTTTACGGAAGGGCATGTAAGTCTCCTGTTTTACTCATTTCTTATAGTTGGTAGTTGTCTCTATCAGGGTAGCTCAGTGTACCTGAAACGGGATCGATTGACAGGTGGCCGGTCATCGCGCCAGTTTCATGCCGACGCGTTTTATCTGCCCTTCATCCATAGCGGCGATGGTCCAGACGAAGCCCTGCCATTCGAGCTGATCGCCCAGCACCGGCTTGCCGCCCATACGGCGGTTGAGGTACTCGCCAATCGTCTGTTCACTGATATCAGTTCCTGGATGCAGGCCATAGACCGGTGCCAGATCGGCAAGTCGGGCGGCGGCGTCCAGAATGAAGTCACCGAAGAACCAGTCATCCATGCCGCGAGCGGGTGCCTCGCTGAACAGCTTGCCCAGCGCCGGAAGATCGTGTTCATGACCAACAATGCACAGGATATCGTCTGCCAGGAGCCGTGTGCTGCCGGTCGGGTGCAGCAGCTCGCGACCACGGAACAGCGCCGCAATACGTGTACCTTCGGGCATGCGCAATTTGCGCAGCTCGCGCCCTATGCACCACTTTTCCGCACCCAGCCGATAAACAAACAGCTCCCACTCACTGGTCGGGTGTATTTCCAGGCCGGAGCGCGAGATCGGCTGCGGTTGTGAAGGCACCTGCACCCGCGCCAGGCGCGTGGCCATCGGAATCGAGGCACCCTGCACGAGCAGCGACACCAGCACCACAAAGAAGGCCAGATTAAAGTACAGCTGCGACTCTGGCAGCCCTGCCATCACCGGGAACACAGCCAGAATGATGGGCACCGCACCGCGCAGACCCAGCCAGGAAATATACCAGCGCTCGCGCCATTTGAATCGGCTGAAAAATGCCAGACTCAGCATCACCGCCAGCGGGCGTGCGACCAGAATCATCCACAGTGCCAGTAGCATGCCCGGTAATGCGATTGGCAAAAGGTCACTGGGTGTAAGCAACAGCCCCAGAATCAGGAACATGCTTATCTGACTGAGCCAGGCAAGACCGTCGAGCACACTGAGAATGGAAACGCGGCTGCGCAGTGGACGATTGCCCAAAAACAGACCACACAAATAGATTGCCAGAAAACCGCTGCCGCCCGCGTAATTGGTCAGGGCGAATAACAATAGCCCGCCGCTGACTGCGAGCAATGGATACAGACCATTGGCAAGTGTTGAGCGATTGATCAGTTTTAGTAGCAGCCAGCCACCGGCGATACCGAACACAATGCCGAAACCAAACTGCTGTGCCAGTTGTATGGCAAAGCTCAGCGCCGAGGTCTGCCCTGCCTGTTGAACCTGTGCCAGCATCCCGATCAGAGTGACTGTCAGGAAAATGGCCATCGGGTCATTACTGCCTGACTCAATTTCCAGCGTGGCCTTGACCCGCTCATTGATGTGTTTACCACCCAGCAGTGAAAAAACCGCGGCGGCGTCAGTGGACCCAACAATGGCACCGATCAGCAGTCCCTGCAGCAGACTGAGCTCAAATAGCCACGCGGCTACCAGACCAGTGAGGCTCGCAGTAATGACGACCCCGAGGGTAGCCAGTGACAGCGCAGGACCCAGGGCGACTTTAAAAGTTGCCACCCGCGTGCGCATGCCACCATCAAACAGGATGACGGCAAGTGCGAGATTACTGGCGATAAACGCCAGGGTGTAGTCATCAAATTGTATACGGCCTATACCCTCTTCGCCCGCGAGGATGCCAACACCAAGAAAGATAACCAGAATGGGAATGCCCAGCCGGGATGACAGGGCGCTGACAAGCACACTGAAACCCACCAGTAGTGCGCCAATCAGAAAAAGACTGTTGATGGACAGAAAATCCATGCTTACCCCGGACTGTCGTATTAGCGTTGACTATCAGTTTAGCAGGCCAGCCGCATCATGCGTAAAGCTGGCCGAGGCTAATTTTGCAGACAGTCAGGGTACCGAACAATACCTGCAGTCTCAGGCGCCGAAGGGATGCCTGAGGATGATCGTCTCATCACGATCGGGCCCCGTGGAGATAATATCCACCGGTGCCTCAATCACCTCTTCAATATATTTGATATAGGCTCTGGCATTTTCCGGCAGCTCCTCCAGAGAACGAATGCCGACAGTCGACTCGCTCCAGCCCGGCAATTCCTTGTAGATCGGCTTCAGCTGCTCGTAGCGATCAACGGTCATCAGGCCGTTCTGTGCTTCATCCTGGCCTTCGTAGCCGGTGCACACCTTGATTGACTCCAGACCATCAAGCACGTCCAGCTTGGTCAGACAGATACCCGAAACGCTGTTGATGCGAATAGCCAGCTTGACGGCTGCGGCATCAAACCAGCCACAGCGACGATCACGCCCTGTCGTAGCGCCTTTCTCCATGCCTACTGTTGCCAGATGTTTACCGACATTATCGAACAGCTCGGTAGGGAAGGGACCGGACCCCACGCGGGTTGTATAGGCTTTGGTGATACCCAGCACATAATCCAGGTACAGCGGACCATAACCACTGCCAGTTGCGGTACCACCGGCCGTTGTGTTGGAGGAGGTTACAAAAGGGTAGGTGCCATGGTCGATATCCAGCAATGAGCCCTGCGCACCTTCAAACATCAGATTGTCGCCAGCCTTGCGGTGAGCGTGAATCAGGTCAACGGTATCTGCCAGCATCGGTCGCACCTGATCTGCGTAAGACAGGCACTCAGCCAGTGTTTTGTCGTAGTCGACTGCATCCGCCTGATAGTATTCGGTCAGCATGAAATTATGGTACTCCATGACTTCCCGAAGCCGTTCGGCGAAGTGCTCTGCATTGAACAGTTCGCCAAGACGAATACCGCGACGGGCCACTTTGTCCTCGTAGGCCGGACCAATACCACGACCGGTGGTGCCGATCTTGCCAGCACCCAGTCGCTGTTCACGCGCCTGATCCAGGGCTACATGCGACGGCAGAATGACAGGGCTGGCACCACTGATTTTGAGACGTTCGCGCACCGGAATGCCCTGCGCTTCCAGTTGTCCGATTTCCTTGAGCAGGGCTTCCAGGCTGACTACCACGCCATTGCCGATAACACAGGTCACGTCTTCTCGCAGAATACCAGAGGGAATCAGGTGCAGAACTGTTTTCTTGCCACCAATCACCAGCGTGTGTCCGGCATTGTGTCCGCCCTGAAAGCGTGTCACTACCGCCGCCTGCTCAGTCAGCAGGTCGACAATCTTGCCCTTGCCTTCATCTCCCCATTGTGTGCCCAAAACAACAACGCTCTTACCCATGGTACTAATCTCTGTGCAAAAAAATTTCAAACGGTAGTGGATGTCAGTGCGACCAACTGCCAGCCACCCTGCGGCGCGGCAATTATACGATGCGTGCACTGTAATTCATGCAGTAATTCTTCTGAAACAGCAGCCTCGTCCAGCTGTGTAATGACGATCGCACCACTGTCCCTGAGTGCATCAATCTGGGCCAGCAGCGCGGGGTCCACGCTGGCTGGCGCCAGAACACGCTGCCCAGCCGATATTTCACGAGCGCTGAGCTGCGTCAGAATCTTCAGGTCTGCGTCGAATCCCGACGCGGGGCGTGCTCGTCCGAACACCTGTCCGATATCATCGTAACGCCCGCCTCTGGCGATAGCCTTGCCGTATTGGGGCGTATAGGCCGCAAATACGATACCGGTGTGGTATTCATACCCGCGTAGTTCCGACAGGTCAAATCCCACTGTAATAGATGGATCAAGACGCTGCTCAAGCGCGCCGGCAATACTGACCACTTCTTCCAGAGCTTCGCGCACCTGCGGTGGCGCGTGAGCCAGCGCCTCGCGCGCCTGGTCGAGCACCGCACGACCGCCACTCAGGCGCGCCAGCGTGCGCAACATCTGCGCATGGTTGGGATTGGCGATCTGCGCGCCAATCCATTCATCAATATCATTGTAGGCCTTGCGCTGCATGGCGTCGAACAGCTCGGTCTCCAGCTCTTTGCTCAGACCGGCAGCAGCAACCAGGCTACGGAAAATACCCACGTGCCCCAGCACAATGTGAATCGGTCCGGCCTCAGCCACTTGCAGTGTGCGCGCCATCAGCGCAATCAATTCGATATCACAGGCAACACTCTGATGTCCGAACAGCTCCGCACCAATCCGAATCGGCACGCGTGAGGTGAGCAATCCCTGCGGGCGTGTGTGCACAACACTGTCGGCATAACACAGGCGCACCGGACCATTGCGATGCAGGTTTCTGGCATCGATTCGCGCAACCTGAGGGGTAATGTCTGCACGCAGGCCCATCATTCGCCCGCTTAATTGATCAGTCAATTTGAAGGTATGCAGATCCAGATCGTGAGAGGATCCAACCAGAAGTGAGTCCAGATATTCGATCAGAGGGGTCATGACGAACTCATAACCCCAGCTTCGGTACAGATCGAGAATTTCGCGACGCAGGGTTTCCAGTTTCTGGGCTTGCGGGGGCAATAATTCCTCTACCCCTTCCGGCAAGAGCCAGCGGTCAGCGCGTGTCATGATGTCATCCTGTGTTCAAGCATTGCCTGACGAGTCCCGGCCCGTGAGCCCGGGCCGGGACAAGCAGTCATGGCGTCTGGTCTTCTCTCATGTAGCGGAAGTAATCGCTGTCTGGTTCCAGCAACAGCACATCCTGTTTTGAAGAGAACGTATTTCGGTAGGAGTTAAGGCTGCGCGTAAAGGCGTAAAACTCCTCATCCTTGGTGAATGCCGATGAATAGATACTGGCCGCCTGTGCATCGCCTTCACCGCGGATTCGTTCCGCATCGCGGTAGGCTTCTACCAGCAATACCGCTTCCTGGCGATCGGCATCAGCTTCGATACCAATAGCCAGCTCATTACCACGAGAGCGCAACTGCTGCGCTTCACGCTGACGTTCTGAGGTCATGCGCTCGTAAACAGAAGAGCGGACGTCATCAGGCAGATCAATACGCTTGACGCGCACATCGATGACTTCAATGCCATATTCATCCGACGCGTAGGTGTTGAGTTCCTGAGTCAACTCCATCATCAGCGCATCACGCTGACCGGATACCACTTCCTGCAGGTCGCGCTCACCAAACTTGTTACGCAGACCGTCGTTCACCCGCTGCGCCAGCAGTTGGTTGGCGCGAGTCTCGTCACCAGATGTGGCCGTGTAGAAGCGCTGCACATCAGAAATTCGCCACATGGCATAGGAGTCCACCAGCAATGCCTTCTGCTCGAGAGTCAGGTAGCGCTGGGGAGACGAATCAACTGTCAGCACCCGCGCATCAAACTTGCGAACGGTATTCACGTAGGGAATCTTGAAATGCAGCCCCGGGGGAATATCCGCCTCAACAATGTTACCGAAACGCAGCATCACCGCACGTTCAGTTTCGCTAACCACAAAAATCGAGTTGGCACCAACCAACACGGCAACAATAACAATCGCTCCAACAAAAAAATTCTTCATGATCTGTTACCTCCTAACCGGCAGGTTCTGGACTCGCGAGCGATCCGACGATGCTGCCTGGGCATTGAGTTCACGTGTCACCTGATCAGCCAGATCCCGCAGCTGCTGGCTGTTCAATTGCAGTCGGCCAGACTGCTGCTCGCCAGTGGCTGAATCCATGCTGCCTGACATCAGACGATCAAGAGGCAGGAACATCATGTTGTTGCCGCCTTCGACATCAACCAGCACTTTGCTGGTGTTTGACAGCACATCTTCAATGGCGTCGATGTAAAGTCGCTGACGGGTAACCGATGGGGCCCGCTGATACTCGGCCAGCAATTGCTCAAAGCGGAAGGATTCACCCTCTGCGCGGGCAATCACTTCATCGCGGTAGGCATTTGCCTGCTCTATGATTCGCTGCGCCTCACCGCGCGCCTCCGGAATGACCCGGTTGGCATAGGCAAGTGCCTGGTTTTGGGCGCGCTGCTCATCCTCGCGGGCACGGATCACATCATCGAACGCTGCCTGCACCGCAACCGGCGGCTGGGCGTTTTCTACGTTGACCTGGGTGACCATGATACCGGTCTGGTAATTCTCCATATAGCTTTGGGTACGTTCGCGCACTTCGGCCGCGACTTCTGCCCGGCCCTGCGTCAGCACACGATCCATGGTGGTTCCACCCACTACGTGGCGAATCGCTGACTCCACGGCCTGGTCCAGGCCGCGCTGGGGCTCACGTACCTGCACAACGTACTGCACCGGATTATTTACCACGTACTGCACAGACACCGAAACAGTTACGATGTTCTCGTCAGTGGTAAGCATGTCATTCGAATATGAACGGGTATTCACCCGTGAAATGTTAACCTTGGTGACTTCGTCAATCAGCGGGGGATTCCAGCGCAGACCGGGCATCACAACTTCTTCACGCAACTCACCAAATCTCAGCACAACACCGCGCTCTGCTTCGTCGACAGTGTAAAAACCCATCGCCGCCCAGACCACAACTGCCAGTACGATGACTCCACCCAGCATGCCGGCAGAAAAGCCAGCACCACCGGAACCTGAGGAACCACCGCCAGACCGGCCACTTTTGCCGCCCAGCAGTGAGTTGATCTTTTTGCTCAGATTACGCAGTACCTCATCGAGGTCGGGCGGCCCCTGATCGCCGCCACGACGGCCACCGCCACCACCACTACCACCCCCCCAGGGGTCGTTGTCGTTACCTTTGTTTCCAGGTTCGTTCCAAGCCATCGTTTACTCCATACCCAGCGAATGCTGGACGATTTTAACGAATTATTGTCTATTAACCCAGCATTACTGCCGGTGATTAGCGCCTGTCGTCTTCCTGCAACAGCCGTTCGAAGTCAGCGCGCGGCATCCTGATGCCGAGCACGACCTCACCCTGCTCATTGACGCGTTCTGTCATCACGGCGCCTCGCGCGTAAAGCTTGGCCCGCAGCCGACCTTGATCCGGCGCCAGCGTCAAATGTTGATTGACTATATCGTGACCCAGCATTTCGCTGATTGCTTGCAGTAGCAGATCAGCACCTTCACCTGTGCGGGCGGACATCCAGACGCGCTGGGGTTGCCCCTGATCATCACGATCGATGCGCGGTACGAATCCGTCCAGCAGGTCAATTTTGTTCAGGACCTGCACTGTGGGTATCTCATCCGCACCGATTTCTGTAAGAACTTCATGGACCTGTTCGATGTAATAATCGTGATCTTCATTGGCGATATCGACGACATGAAGCAGCAGGTCCGCCTGACTGGTCTCCTCAAGCGTGGCACGAAATGCCTCGACCAGCTTATGTGGCAAATGACTGATGAAGCCAACCGTATCGACCAGAATCGCCTCTCCGAATGAGGGTACGTCAATCCGTCGCAGTGTCGCATCCAGCGTGGCAAACAGTTGATCGGCGGCATAGATTTCCGCCGAGGTCATGCGGTTGAACAGGGAAGACTTGCCAGCATTGGTGTAGCCTACCAGCGACACAATCGGGACTTCTGCTCGCTTGCGCGAGCGACGACCCTGCTCGCGCTGGGCACGCACCTTCTCCAGGCTTTTGTTGATATTCTTGATGCGCTGACGAATCATGCGCTGGTCAAGTTCCAGCTGGGTTTCACCAGCGCCACGCAGGTTTACACCACCTTTCTGACGGTCCAGGTGGGTCCAGCCACGCTTCAGTCGCGTTACCGTATGCTGCAACTGCGCCAGCTCGACCTGGAGTTTGCCCTCATAGGTCCTGGCACGCTGAGCGAAGATGTCCAGGATCAGTCCTGTGCGGTCAAGCACCCGGCACTTGAGCGATTTTTCCAGGTTCCGCTCCTGGCTTGGTGAAAGGGCGTGATTGAACAGCACCAGCGCTGCCTCATACTCTTTGACCGCAGCGGCGATTTCTTCGAGCTTGCCCTGACCCACAAAAGTCCGCGCGTCCGGCGTTTTCCGGCTGCCTTTAATAAAGCACACTGGATCGGCACCGGACGACCTGACCAACTCTTCAAACTCTATCGGATCTTCCTGTTCTCGCTCTGAATCCAGGTCGATATGAACAAGAACGGAGGCCTCACCTCCTTCAGGACGCTCAAAAAACAATCATGCCCTCGATTCAGGCAATATTACCTGGTGCAGACTCATCGTCATCTTGGTTCAGGTCGCTGCCCTGGGTCGGAATTTTTACCGTTCGGGCCGGGACGACCGTGGAAATTGCGTGCTTGTAGACCATCTGGTTCACGGCGTTTTTCAGCAGAATCACAAACTGATCAAAAGACTCGATCTGGCCCTGCAGCTTGATGCCACTGACCAGGTAGATGGATACGGGAATACGCTCTTTTCTGAGCACATTCAGGAAAGGGTCTTGTAAGGAATGCCCTTTTGACATTGCTATTCTCCTTAAAATTTACGCTAAAACCGTGTTAACCAGCATTTGGGATCCGTCCAGCCGAACTAAGTTCCGTCACGGCCTGTCATCTAAGCAAAGATATGGAGGCAGCCTGAATGGTTTTCAAGACCTTGTCCAAAACGTCGCTGCTTTCACTGTTAAAGTCGGTCAGATCGGCCCAGCTTCTCAGCCAGGTTACCTGTCGTTTAGCCAGTTGCCGCGTCGCAATGATACCTCTTTCCAGCATCTCATCATAGCTGAATTCACCATCGAGATACTGCCATACCTGACGATATCCCACGCACCGGACCGAAGGCATCGTGGTGTTCAAATCGCCGCGCCTGTACAGCCGCTCTACCTCCGCCACCAGGCCGTCGGCAACCATCTGCAAAAAGCGTCGTTCGATTTTCGTATGCAATACGCTGCGCTGAGACGGCTGGATCGACAGGAACAGTAATGGCTCCGATGTGGCCAGCGAGGCCTGCTGCTCGTGCAGCTCAGACATGGGACGACCACTGACCATAAAAACCTCCAGCGCCCGCTGCAGACGCTGGGGGTCGTTGGGGTGAATACGTTGCGCAGACTGGGGGTCAACCTCGGCCAGACGCTGGTGGACCGCGACCCAGCCCTCTGCATCAGCGAGTCCGCTGATTTCATCACGTACCGCCTGATCGGCCGCCGGCATGGCTGCCAGCCCATCCCGCAAGGCCTTGAAGTAGAGCATTGTGCCACCTACCAGCAATGGCACTTTGCCTTGTTCACGGATGTTCTGCATCTCCCTGCGGGCATCAATGCAGAACTGAGCTGCCGAATAACTTTGCGCAGGATCCAGAAAATCGATCAGACGGTGGGGCGCCAGGGCCAGTGTCGCCGCATCTGGCTTGCCCGTACCGATATCCATCTCACGAAATATCTGTGCCGAATCGACATTGATGATTTCCATGGGCAGACGCTGGACGAGCTCTATTGCCAGGGCAGTCTTCCCGGATGCAGTGGGCCCCATCAGGCAAATGGCAGGACAGTTTTCGGGCTGAAAACCGGCAAGATCAATTGTGGCCGCTGACATTGGCTTATCTGCCACGCAGGAAAAGTTTGTCCAGGTCACTCATACTCTGGTAGACCCAGGTGGGACGCCCGTGATTGCACTGTCCGCTGCGTTCGGTCTGCTCCATCTGGCGCAGCAGAGCGTTCATCTCGGGGATGCTCAATTGCCGATTGGCACGCACCGATCCATGGCATGCCATGGTCGAAAGCAGCTCATCCCGATAGGCACTGATCCGCTCACTCTGGCCGTGCTCGCGAATATCAGACAACACATCGCGTACCAGCTGTTCAACATTTGCGCGGGCCAGCAGAGTCGGTACCTGGCGCACGACTATCGATTCTTCGGCCACTCTTTCCAGCTCAAAACCCAGCTCGGCCAGTGACTGTGACTGCTCCTCAGCACAATCCGCCTCGGCGCGACTGACCGCCAGAGAGACTGGCACCAGCAGCGGCTGAGCCTTGATGCCCTGCGTGTCACAGGCGGTTTTCATACGCTCGTAGGTGATGCGTTCGTGCGCAGCATGCATATCCACAACAATCAGGCCTTCAGCATTTTGCGCCAGAATGTAGACGCCGTGCAGCTGTGCCAGGGCAAACCCGAGAGGCGGAATTTCCTTGTCTTCACCCAGGCTCTGATAGAGCGCCGCCTGGTCAGCCAATACACGACTGTTGCTGCTTGCCCCGCTGTAACTGGAAAAGCGCTGAGCACTGTTTTGCAACACCGGCGCAGAATCATTATGGAGAATTTCGCCCGTGCTCTGGTCAACACGCAAGCCCAGGGATGCCTGCTCAACCGGCTTCTGCCAGTTGTCAGCGCTCGACTGCCCCACGACAGTATCGTCGCGATCTGACGTGCCCTGCATGTGATCGCTGGGACGCACATCGGCCAGGGCCTTGTGTAATGAGCGAAACAGAAAGTCATGAACCAGGCGCTGATCACGGAATCGCACCTCATGCTTGGTTGGATGAACATTGACATCGACCAGCGACGGTTGCAGCTCCAGGTACAAAACAAACGCCGGATGCCGGCCGCCAAACAGCACATCACGGTACGCCTGCTTGATAGCATGCGAGACCAGCTTGTCGCGTATCACACGGCCGTTGACGTAAAAGTACTGCAGGTCTGGCTGACTGCGCGAAAACGTCGGCAAACAGACCCAGCCCCACAAACGCAGACCGGATGCCTCCATCTCGATAAAAACAGCATGTTCCAGAAATGCAGGCCCACAGACCAGGCCGATGCGTCGCTGCTTCTCCTGAATAGTCTGTGCGGGCTGCAGTTGATGCACCGTGCGCTGGTTGTGACGCAGGGTCACCCCGACATCAAAACGGCTCAGCGCAATACGTTTGACAACCTCATCAATCCGGCCGAACTCGGTATTTTCAGTCCGCAGAAATTTTTTGCGCGCCGGTGTATTAAAAAACAGATCACGAACTTCAACGCTGGTACCTTGCGGGTGTGGCGCCGGGCTTAGCGTGGCAGTCATTTCCTGTCCTGCTGCTTCTACCTGCCAGCCACCCTCTTCCTGGGCGTCCTCAGATCTGGAGACCAGCATCAGTCGCGAAACCGAGCTGATACTGGCCAGAGCCTCACCACGAAAGCCCAGGCTTTCTATGTTCTCCAGATCGTCCAGTTCGACAATCTTGCTGGTAGCGTGACGGCTCAGCGCCAGCGTCAGGTCGTCGCGGGGAATTCCCGTCCCGTTGTCGCGAATCCGGATCAGCTTGCTGCCGCCCTGCTCGACCTCGACATCAACCCGGCTGGCCCCTGCGTCAAGACTGTTCTCCATCAGTTCCTTGACGACCGAAGCTGGGCGCTCGACGACCTCGCCGGCCGCAATCTGGTTGGCCAGGCGTTGGCTGAGCAGTGCAATGCGTTTCATGGGCAAACCTGTTGTTACGATGACGGGATGATGAGGATCTGACCGACCCGAATTGTATCACCCCTGAGCTGATTGGCCTCGCGCAATCGCGACAGACTGACCTGGTAGCGGTCGGCAATACCGGAGAGCGTCTCACCCCGGCTGATGGTGTGTTCGTAAACGGTCGGTGGCGCAGACAGCGCGATTGTCTGCGGTCCGCCGCCCGGAATCAGCAGGCGCTGACCAACATGAATAGTGTCGCCACTCAGGCTGTTGGCGGCACGCAGCTGGGCCAGCCCGATATTGTGGCGCTGCGCAATCATAGAGAGACTGTCGCCACGGACCACAACATACTCCCGATCCGGCCCCTGATTATTGGCCTTTTGCCATGCCAGTAGCGAGCCTTCCGGCGGGCGTTCGTAGAAGTAGTTCATGACACCCTGGACAATGGCGTCGGCCAGACGCTGCTGGTAAGCAGGCGAGGTGAGTTTTCGTGCCTCGCTCGGGTTGGAAAGGTAGCCGGTTTCGATCAGCAGTGAAGGAATGTCTGGCGAGCGCAGCACCCAAAGATTGCCCTGCTGGGGCTTGTCGCGACGCAGGGTGGCGACCTGACCCAGAGAATTCAGGATGTAGGAGCCGGCCGCCATGCTTTGCTCAATACTCCAGGACATGGAGATATCCAGCAGCGTCAATGCCAGATCATCCTCAAAGTCGCGCAGACTGGTGTCACCGGCGCTGCCACCCAGCAATGCGGCAGAGTTTTCTTTCTCGGTGACCCGACGGATATTTTCGTCTTCGGCGGTGGTTTGCGACAACGCGTAGACCGTTATCCCCTCGGCTCGTGAAGTGCTGTAGGAATCTGCATGGATGGACAGGAATATGTCGGCCCGATTATCACGTGCCAGCATCGGACGCTCCTGCAGCTGCACATGGAAATCGGCATCGCGAATCATTACCGGCTGGTAGCCAGGCAGTGAGCGCAGGCGGTCACTAATCGCCTGCGAAATTGCCAGCGCCACGTCTTTCTCGCGGATTCGCCCGTCATAGCCGATGGCACCGGGATCGCGGCCACCGTGCCCGGCGTCAATCGCCACGACGATATCCCGGAGGCTCGCAGTGTTCTGTTCAACGGCTGCTGGCGTGCTGACCATCTGCGCGGGCGGCGGCACTTCGCGATCAAGCCCGTAAAGATCGATCACCAGCCGGTCGCCGGCCTCAACATCAGGCGGCAGCAAGTAGCTGCTGGGGTTAACCGCTTCGGCCATATCCAGCACGATTCTGGTGTCGGTCTGGTTGCGCGCAGCGCTGCGGATATTGCGCACCGGCACATCAGTCAGCGGAACCCGACCCGTATCGACTCGCAATTGGGAACGCTCGATGTCGATCACGACACGATGCGGGTTATCAAGTACAAACACTGAATACTGGGCTGGCTCACTCAGGTCCAGCACGACCCGTGTGTAGTCAGGTGACTGCCAGACGCGCAGATCGTCGATATCAGCGGCCGATACCGCGCTGCTCAGCAGAGCCATTAGAAGCAGCAAAATCAGGCGGGACGCTGCGGATTTCCGCTCAGCATGGCTCGAACGACAGCAGACATGACGCCTGACGTTTCTGACATGACACTGGAAAACTGCTGCCTGCGATCGCATCGACCGTAACCCTGCTCATAGCTGCTTCAGCGAGCGGGGCTATGCGGCCACACGACTCGCTCCATAATTTCTCGACCTGTCTGCGTCGCTGCCCGACACTGAATCTGCCGTCCGCGCCGTTTCACTCCCGGACCACTGGTCAAGGTCAACTCGATGTCCGGCAGCGGCAAAAAACCTTTGCCTTTGTCGGCCCATTCGATCACGCAGACCGCGGGCGGCTGGAAGTAGTCGTCAACGCCCAGGAATTCTACCTCTTCAGGATCTGATAGTCTATACAGATCAAAGTGATAGAGGGGAAACTGAAAATCTTCGTAAGGTTCTACCAGCGTGTAGGTCGGACTTTTCACTGCGCCCTGATGCCCGAGGGCCCTGATCAGTCCTCGACTGAGTGTCGTCTTACCCATACCGAGATCACCGTGCAGGTAGACAACAGCGCCATGTCCGGCAGCGGCACTGAGACTTATCGCATTGGCCAACACAGCACCAAACTTCTCGGTCTGGCTCTCTGTTTCAAGATAGTAACTACTTACATTCATGCCAGACTATCCTGCTTTTTATTGAGCAGCTCGCGGAAAGTGGCAGGCAGGTCACTGGCCAGGAGGCCGCGCTCGCCGAACCGCTGCGCCAGCAAATCTGCTGCCTTTGCGTGCAGACACACCGCCAGCCGGGCGGCGTCGGCAGACGGCAGTCCCTGAGCCAGCAGCGCCACCATAAACCCTGACAGCACGTCGCCCATGCCGCCTGATGCCATGCCCGGATTACCATGCATGCATACATCAATCACATCCGAACCGGGGAAAGCCAGAAGAGATCCAGCCCCTTTCAACAGACAGACCGCACCCGTTAAAGACTGCAGCTTGCGAACCGCGGCAAAGCGATCAGACTGGATTTCTGCCACGCTGCAGCCCAGTAGCCTGGCGGCCTCGCCAGGATGAGGCGTGATGACCCAGCGCGCTCGCGCCTCAGCCGGCGCCAGATCACCCCAGGCCAGTTTTTGCATGGCAAGCAGATTCAGCGCATCAGCATCCAGTACCAGCGGTGCGCCAGCGTCAGCCACCCAATCCAGAATTTCCCGCAATACATTGATTGACCAATCACTTTTTCCGAGCCCAGGACCAATTGCCAGTGCGCTGGCCTGAGTGAGCAGTGATCGCAATGCTGCGCCCTGCAGGGCATGCCAGTCATCCACTGGCTGAACCATCACTTCGGGCTGGCGTACCAGCATCGCTGTTCGATGCTGACTTCGCGTCAGCAGGGTTACTGTGCCAGCTCCCCCCCGGACTGCAGCGCCAGCCGTCAGGAGCGCAGCACCACCAAAGCCGTCATCCCCTCCGACCACCACCGCGCGGCCAGCCGCACCTTTGTGGGTGCTCTTTGCGCGGGGTGGCAATGCCTCAAGAGCATCATCAGCGAAAATGGCGCGCGCGACTGGTGGCCAGCTCGCTGTCATGTCACCCAGACGTTCAGGCAGGCCAAGATCATCAAAGCAATGCCTTCCGCAGTAGTCAACAGCATCCCCGGTATACAGCCCCTGAGTCCGGGCGATGAAACTGATGGTCGCGCTGGCGCGCACTGCCACGTCCTTGACCGACCCTGAATCGGCATTGACGCCGGTGGGCTGATCGATGGCCAGCACAGGAAGATCAAGTGAATTGACACGTTCGGTGGCGGCCAGGAAGTCACCCGTCAGGCCAGCGCGCGCCCCATTGCCAAGCATGGCGTCGACAATCACCACCGACGCCGACTCTGAGCAGCAATAATTATAAAAATCATCATCTTGCCAGGGCTTAATGGCGACTTCAGACTGCCTTGCCAGTTGCCACGCCTGAGCAGCAGCACCTTTCAACCTGGAACTGTCGACCATCAGGAACGCTGTAACGTCCAGCCCCTGTTCACGGGCAAGTGAGGCCATCACAAGGCCGTCACCACCGTTATTGCCTGGACCGCACAGCACGGCAACCCGCTCGGCATCGGGCCACAGTTTCTGCATCTGTCGCCATGCTGAGCCTGCGGCCTGGCGCATCAGATCAAACGCATCAATGCCAGCCGCGATGGCTCTGGCATCCATGTCCCGAACCTGGTCGGTACTGTAGAGCAGCTCCGCCATAATTGGCCTACTCCATCCGGTTGATCAGTCGCTGAATCAGACGCAGACTGGTTTCCAGCTCTGCTGTTGGCACGTCATCCGTCAACCCGATGGCCCAGGGGTCCTGAAGTGACCGCAAGGCGCTGTAGACTTCCTGACCGTGTTCGGTCAGCTGCACCAGTGCCGAGCGTTTGTGGCGCGGATTTTCAACATACGCAAGCAGGTCATCAGCCGCCATGACGTCAGTGATTCGCTGCACAGCCTGACGCGACTGACCGAGCGACCTGGCGATGGAAGGAACCGTGACACCAGAGTTCGAAAGCGCCACGATTCCGATGACTTTCCAGCGGGCACTTGTCAGACCAACCCGCTCTGCCATTCGGTCACCGTCGGCAAGCAATAGTCCGTTAAGCCGGAAAACGGCGCGCACCAGATCCAGAAAGAGTTTACGTTTGGGGGAATGCATCATCGTCGCCGCAGCGCTGCTCGTTTTAATGCCTTGTGTATATAGGCAGGGTTGATGGGGAACTCGCGCAGATTGCCACCCACGGCGTTGGCTACCGCATTCGCGATCGCTGCGGCCGCAACAGCCGTGTCAACACCCCGTGTGCTTTGTTTACTGGCACCAGGCTCTGCTTGTTCTGTGTATTCACTGCTGGCCAGCCACACGACCTCGACGGCGGGCAAATCCAGCACAGCCGGCATACGATAATGCATGACGTCAATATCGTGCAAACATCCATTTTCGTCGAACATGACCGCTTCGTTCACTATCTGACGAAATGCCTCGGCCAGGGCCTGCTGAAAAACATCAAGGTCCTTGCTGGCTTCCATCTCGGATGCGCCCACGAAAACAATATAACGGGAGACCCTGACCCGCCCGGACAGCGCGTCCAGTTCGACGTCACACAGGTGCGTGCAGCCCATGGCGTAAGCAACGCCACGCCCGTTGTTGGCAGCTACCGGTGCCCGGTAATGCTCGTGCTCACTCGCCGCAGTCAGAGCGTCTCGCTGCCGGGCATTGCGCAAGCGCAGCGCCAGCGGGTCGATGCGCAGCTTGCGTGACAATGCATCCATGGCGGTTTCGGTAACAAGCAGTGCACACATCGCCGCCGATTCCAGGTAACGGTTTTGAGGCGGGGTATTGGCGATGACGTCGTAAGCGATCAGATTCTGATTCGGCAAGTGATAGCTCACAAACGCGAGTGCGCAGATTTCAGCAGCCAGGGGTGCCGGGACTGCCCCTGACTGACAGCAAAACACAGCTTCTACAACCTTCAGAGTGCCGTCATTGAGCGCACCCAGTCGAAAGCTGGCGAAATTTGCTGGCGTCAATGCGAACACCGATGCAGGATGGGACTTGATGCTGACAGGCTGCCCTGTCTCGAGGTGTAGCAGCTGCGCCAGAGGCAACACCTGCTTTGCCAGCAAACGGGCTGGGGGCGAGCTGTCATCAGCGCAGGTGGTCAGGTCGTCGCCAGTTTTATTCGGGGCAATACTGACAGCCGGCTCAAACCCGCCCGTCAGCACAGGCGAGCAGTCAATTTCATCACCCAGCATGACCTCAGCAAGGGCAAATGCCCTGTCGGGTTCACCCTTTCGAGAAGTATGGCGCCGCGCGATATTTGATGGCTGCGCAGGCGCCGGATCAATGCCCTGTGTGAATAATGTCTCATCGAGTAGCGGCGCTTCTGGCTCCATGGCCAGACGTACCGAGGTAACAGAGGGTAAAAGCGCATATTCTATATCGATCGCAGCAAGAGCGCGTTTTGCGGTTTCAGCATCCTGCGCGGCAACAATGGCAACTGGCTGTCCCTGATACCGGACTTTGCCCCGCGCCAGCAAATGCCCACACAGCTCTGGATTGTCCCTTGCGCTGAGAACGGCCTCCACTCCATCCATCTGAATCGCGCGACTCAGGTCTAGGCGCAAAATTCTGGCATGTGCGAACGGACTCCGCAGAATTGCCCCCTGCAGTGCAGCCCTGGGTCGCAGCTCCGCCTGGCATACTGCCTCTCCCTTTACTCGTGCCAGCGCCGCACGACTGCAATCACCTGGCTCGGCCGATGTCGTTACGGCTCGCGACAAGGCACTGACGATCTGCGGATAGCGCGAACAGGCGCACAGATTGCCCGACAGCGCTTCAGCGACCGCTGAACTGTCCGGCTGTGGATCTTGTTTGAACAGAGCCGCTGCCGCCATCAACATACCAGGGCCGCAGGCTCCACAGCTCAGCGCCTGATGTTCAGCCAGCGCATACTGCAGAGGGTGGAGTCCGGCATCGGCGCCCAGTCCCTCGATCGTGGTGAGACGCTTTCCCTGCATTTCTGCTGCCAGGACCAGACAGGCACATACCGGATTGTCCTCCAGCAAGACGGTACAGGCACCACAGGAACCACTCTCGCAGCCGATTTTAGTGCCAGTCATTCCCAGCACATTGTGCAACACCGACAGCAGTGTCTGCCCCGGCTGACAGTCCAGCGATACCGGCTGCTCATTGATCACACATGACACCTGCGTGCTCATCGGGATCCCTCAGAGCCACCGCCAGCGGATCTCTGCCAGGCAACTCTCGCCGCGCTGATGGCCAGTTCTGACGCCACGTGTGCCTTGTGATCGGCAGTCTGCTGGGAATCGACGCCAGCGCGACAGGCGCCGGCAATCTGCCTTCTAAAACGCGCCAGCACATCGGGTTCAAGTCGATTGCCGATTAACATACTGGCCGCACGTTCAGCCAATGCCGGCACTAATGACACTGCCGCCAATGCAACACGGCAACTGTCAATTCGACCCTCTTTCACTGTCAGGGCAACAGCGACGCCAGCATAAGTTTTACCCAGGCTGGAACGCGAAGATACTTTGGCGTAAGCATCTGCCATGGCGGCTCGCGGTGCTGGCAGCTCGATACTGGACAGCAGTTCATCCGCGCGCAGACAGGTTCGACCTGGTGACAAAATCAATTCAGAAACGGGAATGAGTCGCTCGCCGCTGACACTGACGACCCGGCAACAGGCGTCAATAGCCATCAGTGCAGCCGCTACGTCTGCTGCCCCCGCAGCCTGGCACAGCTTACCTCCCAATGTCGACCGCGACCGAATCTGTGCCGGCCCTGAGGCTGCCAGCGCTTCGGCAAAACCAGGCCAGCACTTCTGAATCGCCGGGTGAGTCGCCGCCTCCTGGCAAGTGACGGCAGCACCCAGAACAAGAGCACCGTCAGCTCGCACCGTTATTGATCGCAGCTCGGGAACTCGCTTGATATCGACCAGGACCAGCGTAGCGCCAGATTGTTTTTCGGCATTCGAGTGCACTGTGGATATATCGTTCAGGCCGGCCAGCATATCTGTACCGCCCGCCAGAACCCTGGCGCTGCCCCTGTGTTGATGCAGGCTGCTCAAAGCTTCAACAATAGATGTAGGCGCCAGGTACTCCATTATATGTTAATCAGAATCGCAGCAGCAGGGTCACGGAAGCCTCAGTATCTGTCTTCTCGCGGTTGACCGGGACTTCCGTCTGATGTTTTACATTAATGGCAAATTTCATCGACAGATTCGACAGTATGTCTGATTCCAGGGCGGTCTCAGATCGCGCAATGGTGGTGCGCTCACCGGCATCGGCACTCAGCGTCTGCAGGAAGCGCGCATTGTCAGAAAGATCCCAGCTATAATCTGCAGACAAACGGATAATGGCTTCTTCGAAATCTCCCTCGTCACTATCGGAACCTCTGGAAACGCGCATACCGGCACCAACCGTGTAGCTAAGCGTCATTTCTTCGAAGTCTCTGAACAGGACCTGACCATAACTCACTGAAACATCAGACTGGCTGTCGTAGCCACTGAACTTGTCAGTCTCATGGGCCACGCGGGTCCTCACAAAATTATCGGGATCGAAGTTGTAAGTGGCGCTACCAACGGTATAGAGTCGCTGTGCCGCCAGCTCGTCATCCTTTGAAGAGCGAAACCCATCCAGAGTCAGTCGATAGGACCACTGTTCACGAATGGCGTCAAATGCGGCTCGAAATCGCAGATTTTCGTTGTCCGTATTGCCCGATGTGTAAACAGCACCAAGCTCAAGCTCGGTGGCCAGATCCCAGCTTTGGGCCTGCAGGGGCAGCGCAAACAGCGCCAGGGTCAACAGTGCCACGCGCGCGCTGTTGCGGTAAATTCCAGGCATAACTTCTTCCTCTTGATTATGATGTCGTTGCGAGACCGCGTCAGGCCGATGATTCTGAGCAATTAGGCCGATATTGTCCAGCCAGCAAACGGACTGATTCGTGGTGTTTTTTGCGTGAGTTTATGGATACAATGCCAGAAATTACGATGGCTGGAGTTCATCTGTATGAAAACGCTGATTCTGGTGCGTCATGCCAAGTCCAGTTGGAATGATCAGACACAACGCGACATCGACAGGCCATTAAACGAGCGTGGTCGCCATGATGCACCCATGATGGCAGACCGGATGCTGGCCCGCGGCACGCGACCGCAGCGAATCATATGCAGCCCGGCATTGCGAACCGTTTCGACCGCAGAAATTTTTGCTACTCACCTGTCCATTCCCAACGGACTGATCCACATGGAGCGCCAGATCTACTTGGCCAGCAGCGGTCACCTGCTGCACCTGCTGCAACATCAGGACGAAAATATAGATGTCATTATGCTGGTTGGCCACAACCCGGCGCTGACAGATCTGTTTAACGACCTTTGCGAATCGGCGCGACTGGACAATATGCCAACCTGTTGCGTGGCAGAGTTAACGTTTGACGTGGACAGCTGGGCCCGCCTGGAATTCGGCAAAGCCCAGCTCAGGCAGATAGATTATCCCAAAAAGGTGCAGTAACAGCGCTGCTTACATGCTGACCGCAGGCTGCACTGACATCCTTGCTCTGCTGGTCAGTGCGTCATTGAATAAATCAGAAAATTCACACCGAGTTGATACGCAGTGTTCGCATACCTGGTCGGATAATTCGGGTGATAGGTATGCTCCCAGCCATCACCCATGTCGCTGTTGAAATTAATCAACACCATCACACGGCCCGCATCATCGAGTATGGCGTGGGTCATTGCGACACTGGCATCACGCTCAGGGATATTCTCCGGGTTACCCAGCGCGGGTATCATCTGCGGCCCATTGGTATCGTAGTAGATTCGGAAAATCTCATGGTCCGGCGGCAGCTGGACAATGTCACGCTCAGGGAAAACCATTCGAAACGAATTTTCGAACGCCTGCCACTCGCGCGTGCCCCAGAAGTCGTCGATCAGTAGAAAACCTCCGCGCAGCAGATACTCCCTGAGGTTCCGCAACTCGGGTGGAGAGAAATAGGGGCCGCCATTACGCCCAACTTCGAGCATGTAAAGGAAAGGGTATTCGAAGATCTGGTCATCATCCAGTCGAAGTACGATTGGCTCGGGCATTACCCTTATATTGCTCAGCCGCGAGACGCCTCGCAGAAAGTTGCGGTCAGCTGCCGGAAAGTCCACAGACCAGGGGCCGTAACCGAAGCCGCCTCGGTAATATGAGTCGTATTGCACTCTGACAAAGGCGAACTCGCCGGCGAGGTCAGGCGCATCTTCCGGCAGCTGCGACTGGCCCGGCGAACGTTCTGGCGGAGGTGCCAGAAGCGGCTGCGCAGCGACGACCGGTGAGAGTAGCGCGCCGACTACGGACAGCAGGGCCACCCACTTAACACTGTTTAGACGAATGGACATTTATCAGCTCAATTGCCAGAGACGACAGGGTGTTCAGTTAATCAGTTTGGTGTAAGCTGCCAGATAATTCAACCTAAACAATAACAACAGTAACACCGGGAGAACAGCCATGCCTCAGGCATCTACCACCTTGCGCACCCCTTCGATTCTGGCTCTGAGCATTGCCGGCCTGATGATGACTGCCTGTTCTGACCCTGAGCAAACGGTCACAGAGTCCGTCAATGCGCAGGTACTGTCGAGCGCGCCGCATCTGGTCACCGGCGGTTCGGCGCTGCTAGAACTTGTCTATGACAGCCAGGGCGCACTGCCACAGATTCATGTCAATAATGACGCTTTTACCTGGCCCGCTCCGGCAGATGCTGACGGCCTGCAGACCGCCAGAGTCCTTATTGAGGGACTGGAGAACGGTGACAATGAGGTGAGGGTCACCGTTGGCGCGGCGCAGGCTGCCCTAACCCTGGTCAATTATCCAATAACCGGGCCTGTCATCTCAGGCGAGCATCAGCAGCCCTACCTGTGTCTGTCTGAACTCGCCCCGCGACGGGCTGAGGACGGCAGTGAACAGCCGCGGCGATTCGCAATCGGCAACGGGGAATATCTCGAAACGAGTCAGTCCACCGGCGACTGCTCTGTACCCACCCGGGTCGATTACCTGTACAAAAGCGTCTCTGACGAAGGCTTTCAGCCGCTGCAGGACCCTTCTCAGCTGCCCTCCGATGTCGCCACCACTGAAACAACGACGGGCCAGCAGCTACCATTCATCGTCAGGCTGGAAACCGGCTCCATTAACCGGGCCATCTATCAAATAGCCACACTGTATCAGGACGGGCAGGCAGTCAGTGCCGTCACTCCCCCGCCTGATGGATGGAATCAGAGACTGGTATACACATTTGGTGGCGGCTGCGAAGCAGGCTATTTTCAGGGTACCAGCACCGGAGGCGTTCTCAGAGAGAGCATCCTGGCAAAAGGTTATGCCGTGGCATCGTCAACGCTCAATGTAAATGCCCAGGGCGGCTGCAACGATGTCCTGTCAGCAGAGACAGCCATGATGGTGAAAGAGCACTTCAGCAAGCATTATGGTGTGCCCGTGCACACGATCGGCAGTGGCGCCTCTGGCGGCGCCATGCAACAGTTACTGATAGCCGGCGCCTACCCGGGCATCCTTGATGGGCTGCTGGTAGGCATGACCTTTTCGGACGCGGTCACTTATTTCACAGATGCCCAGGAATGCAGCGGACCATGGCGCCAGTATGCCAACAATCCCGATAATGGCCTTGATGAAGCAACACGCACGGTGGTTGGCGGCTGGCCAAACTGGTATTTGTGCGATGAGTCGCTGGGGGATCGACCAGACCGAGTTTCACCGTTCGACTGTCCCGCCGAAATTCCGCAGGCCATGCACTATCATCCCGAGCAGAATCCGGACGGCGTTCGCTGCTCGATCTACGACGGCATGCGTAACATATTTGGAGAAAAGTCCTATCCTTCGCTTCCCACACAGCGCCAGGTAGCCCGCAGCCCGCACGACAACACAGGGGTGCAGTATGGACTGGAGGCACTGAACGCCGGTCTGATCACAAAACAGCAGTTTCTGGATATCAATGAGAATTTCGGCGGCTGGGACATCGACTATCAGCTGACTCCAGAGCGCACACAAGGTGATCCGGACGCGATCCGTATTGCCTATGAAACGGGACGCATCACCAGCGGAGATGCTGGTCTGGCACGCGTGCCCATTATTGACGACCGCCTCTACCTGGACGATCAGGGTAACTTCCACGCAAGCGTCTATTCGTTCACCACCAGGGCGCGCCTGCAGCGGGACAATGGGCATGCTGATAACTATGTCATCCGGCGCCATGGCAGCGAAATATCACTGACCGATGAGAATCTGTCGCTAATGGATGAGTGGTTGAGCAATATCGATCGTGAAGACGAATCGACGCCATTATTGGACCGAATCGTGGCAGCGCGCCCGCCGCAACTGCTTGACGACTGCTTCGCGGCTGACGGCGAACGCATCATCGAGCCAGCACAGTTCGATACTCAGCGACTGTTCGACAACACTGCCGGGCGCTGCAATCAACTGTATCCGCCACATGCGGGTCTGCGACTGGTCGCCGGCGGTCCTCTCAGCAATGACATCATGAAGTGCCAGCTTAAACCAATCCAGATCAGTGATTATGCGGTCACGTTTACTGATGCTGAGATGAATCGCCTGCAGAGCATTTTCCCGGAAGGGGTGTGCGACTGGAGCCGGCCGGGCGTGGGACAAACCAGTACCCAAACCTGGTTGTCCTTCGGTCCGTCTCCAGTCAATCGCTATCAACCCTGATTCAGGACAGGGCGCCCTTATTTTCAATAGTCTGTGACGGCCGTCTGCACAGTATGATGCCGACGGCCGATAACACAACGCCAGTGCCAAGCAGCGTCGCATCACCAACTGCCAGCCCGAAGGTCTCGAGCCCGGGCAAGGCAACCAAGACCCCACCCAGACCTGTCAGCAGGCGCCCGGCAGTGCCTGGCAAGCCAGTACGATCCAGAAAACCCAATCCAGGCAGGTAGTCCTGCAAAGAGCCCGCAATCAGCACGATTCCAAGCGTCACAGTTGTCGTACCTGTTATCACCTGCCACCAGCTGCCTTCCAGGATCAATGCCGGATCGAGCACAAAAAAGAATGGAATAAAATAGATCACACTACCCAGGCGCATGGCCTTAAAACCTGTGGTCAACGACGAAGCGCCAGCGATACTGGCGGCAGCAAAAGCGCCAAGTGCCACAGGTGGCGTAATAAATGACAGCATACCCCAGTACAGAATGAACAAGTGCACACTCATTGGACTGAGACCGCCCTGCACAAGCGCTGGCGCCAGCACAATAGCCAGAAAAATGTAGGCCGCCGTCACTGTCATGCCAATGCCAAGGATGAAGCTCGTCAATGCTCCCATCAGCAGCAGCAACCAGATGGAATCTCCTGCCAGATATAACAGATCATTAACCAGTGTGCCTGACAACCCTGTGACCGACAGAGCCCCGACAATCAGGCCGACGCCAGCCATAATGGCCAGCAGCTCCACCAGCAGCCGCCCCGCTGCAACCAGAAAGCGGCCTGCCGCCCCCAGATCCCAGCGATGATTACGCGAAAGTTGATTCAGCGCCAGCAGCATGCCAGTCGCAAAATACGGCGCGGCTGCTTCGCGCTGCATGACGATCAGCAGGAAAATCAGGACTGCGAATGACGCGATGTAGTACCAGCCATCCCGAAAAGTCTCGCCCAGTTTTGGCAACTGTTCGCGCGGCGTGCCTTTAAGGCCGGTGCGGGCGGCGTAGGCATCCACCTGCACAAACAGCCCAAAGAAGTACAGCAGCGCAGGTATTGCCGCCGCCAGTGCTACCGAGGTGTAGGGCACATTCAGAAACGTCGCCATGACAAATGCGGTGGAGCCCATGATTGGCGGCAGCAGCACGCCGCCTGTTGAAGCACAGGCCTCGACCCCACCGGCATAGGCTGGCGACATGCCGTCCTTCTTCATTGCCGGGATAGTCATCTGGCCAGTCGTCAATACATTGGTGATGACACTGCCACTCATGGAACCCATCAGTCCGCTGGACACGATGGCGACTTTCGCGGAACCACCTCTGACGTGGCCAAACAGGGCAAACGCCAGATTAATGAAAAAGCGACCACCCCCAGTATGCTGCAGGGCCACACCAAAAATGAGGAATCCGATCACCAGCTGCGCAAAGGCTCGAAATGGCAGACCCAGGATACTCTCAATACTCATGACGTGGTATGAGGCAGTATTGGCCAGGGTTGACGACATTCCAGAGATCGGGCCGGGCATCAGTTCAGCAAAAACAGGATAAACTGAGAACACCAGCACCAGCCCAAACAGGGTTGTGCCACCGCAGCGACGCACGGCTTCCAGGGTCAGCGCCCAGAGAGCGTAAGCCATCCAGACCGCATGGGTCGGTGCGGCGAACTCCCAGCCATAGTCAAGCATGGTCTCTGCACTGAAAAAGAAGAAAGCACATATCCCAAACGTGACAAGCGACAGGATAATATCGTACCAGTAGCGCCGAGCTTTGGCGAATGGGGGAAACACCAAAAAACTCAACGGCAACAACAACCCAAGCAGAGCATAGTAATAATGATTCTGAACAGTAATCACAAAATCCATCAGTGGCTGTTCAGAAAGCAGTCGCTGTGAATCCATGGCAAGGAAAATACACAGTATCGCTGACAGCGCCAGCAGCCAGCGTACCGCACCTGGCATCTCGGTTGTGGATCGCGACATCAGTCCCAGGTCTCCCATACAGGATCAAAACCGGCTGCCTCGAGCCGCTGGGCACGCAGCTGCTGCCAGTGCTCGCTGAACTCATCGCGGTCTCTGATACCGGCTGACTCCGCTTCCTGCCAGGCTTCGGCGAGCACACGCTGCCGTTCCAGCAGTGATTGATTGTGCGCTTCCAGTTCGTCGGTCCAGACACCGGTTTCACGCCAATAGCGAACCGCTCCAGCATGATAGGGCACAACCCAGTCAAACACCTGTCGCTCCAGCTGCCAACCAATCGCACCCGGGTCGGCGTCCTTGAAGTCATCGAAATTTTCATGAATCACTCGGGTCATCCAGTACACCATCTCCTCATCCTGAGAGGACTGGGCGATCAACGCCGGATAGGGATAGGTGCCTGCCTCCTGCGGCTGCTCGTCACTGATGCCGGGGCCGCGGGTTGCCATATGGCGCGTGAAGTACGGAGCAACCGAGAGCATTCCCTGCCAGCATGCTTCGTCATCATGAGGCGCAGGCAGCCAGGCAATACCTCTTGGCGAAGCTTCCAGACGCCGGGTTGGGCCGGACACTGTTGTGCCAAAGGCAACATCCACATCGCCGTTGATGACGCCTTCCCACATGGCTTCGTAGCCGGGAAAGTCAACCCGTTCAACATCATCCCAGGTCAAGCCACCGCAGGCCAGATAGGCTTCCATGGATATGTTAAGCGCAGGCGCCGCCCTGACAAAGGGGACACGACGTCCGCGCAACTCTGCGAAGGTGGTGACCCCGGTATCCGCAGCCACTGCAACAGCCTGGTTGCTCAGGCCGTTGGAAGTCATCAACAGCTGCAACGCCTGAGGACCCCACTGGGGATCGGCAAACTGATAAACACCTTCCTGGGCGAAATAGGTCGCCACCCCGTTGGCAGAGAACTGGACACGATTGCTGACCAGGGGCAGCAGTCGCGACACATCATTCTGGCCGGGTATGACCCGCAGCGTGATGTTGTAGCGGTCACGCAGCATCGCACCAATCGCGACCGACTGATTGTATCCTGTTGTTCCCAGATTATAGGCCGTCCAGGCCAGCTGCCCTGGCAACTCTGGTGAGGCGGGCTGCTGCGCCGACACTGTTTGGGCAAGTCCCAGCGACACCATCAATGGTGCCAGCAGTGTAATGATGCCGCGAGGCCCCTTTGCCCTGTTACATCGTTTGCGCAGCATGGTGCTGCTTGGTGTGCGGTGCATCACGACTCCCCCTGACAGTTCTTTTAATTGTGCACAGTTCAAGTGTGTTATCGAGCTCGATAACGACCAGTCAGAGGTTAGCAGGGACAACAGAGAAGTGAAAGAATTAGCGGAACGATCGGGCGTGCCGCAGGAGCAGTCAAACGCGAAGTGTCATCGAGGCCGGACCTCTGGCGAGACCCGGCCTCGATGTATCAATGGCAAGCTGGACGCAAGACCAATCAGTTAGCGGCGCGACGTCCAGTAACCGGGATAGGACCGAAGTCAGTATCAAACGAACCACTCATCTGGTCGCCATCAACTGTACCGGTGAAGGCCAGAGTCATGGAGGTACCCTGGGCGTCAATATCCGTTGCAAATGACAATGTTTCACCGGCGATTGCAACAGAGTGAATCGCGGATGAACCCATATCCTGCGAGCTCATGTTACCGGTCAGATCTTCGTTGATGGTCAGATCGGCGTTCATGGCGCCAATGGGTGTATCGATGGTAATTACCCACTCACCCACTGCCGGGTGCGGGCCTGTGCCAGCGCAAGCTGCCAAAAAGAGTGCTACCAGCATACCCGCTACCAGCTTTCCTGTTTTATTGATCATTATGAGTTCCCCTTCTTTTCAATAAGCATAAAATTAAGATAATTGCTGTACCACATCGCTAAATATGCGGCCCTACTTTGATCCCGATTGACGCGGCCGTCAACGCCTAATTCGTTGGATTAGACGATTTCCATGACAGATACCTGGCAGATTCCGAAAATCGCCAATCGTGATCAATTTCTTTACCAGGCTAACTCCAGTATTTGCATGACATCATCTGACGAACGAATGCTGCGTGGATTGTTGCGCACGACCGGATGTCGCGCCGCAGACTCTGCTATCCTGGCCAGCCGCTCTCTGCTGATGCCCAGCTCCTGCAGACTGGCAGGCAGGTCCATGTCGCGAACCCAGCCCTGCAGCCAGTCGCCCAATGGGTTCTCGCCGGCCCCCATCGCCTCGGCCATTTCACGTTGTTGAATGACTGTTTCCTGCGCATTCCATTTAAGCACTGCGGGCAACATGACGCAGGAAGTGTACCCATGTGGCACACCACATTGTGCGCCCAGAATGTAGCCTATGCCATGACTGGCGCCATGGCGCACTTTTCCCAGGGCTGCCCCTGCCAGCCACACCGCCTGCTGCAGAACAGTGCGCAGATCACCGTCCTGCGGCGCCTTTAAGACATCGGGCAGCACCTTCGATAACAGCCTCATGGCGGACAGGTACTGCCCTTGCAGGTAAGGGTAGGCATCCGCAGAACAGTAGCCCTCCACTGCGTGATCCAGTGACCGCACTGCTGTAGACAGCCATAACCACATCGGGGTGTGCTGGACCAGCAGCGGATCGTAAATAATGGCACGCGGACTCAGCCCCGCACCACGATACCCTTCTTTACTGGCTGTTGCGGGATTCAGAATGCCAGCATTCTCGCTGAACTCAGCACCGGACAGAGTGCTGGGCACTGCTATCTGAAAAACAGCATTGCGGGTCGATTTATCAGCCGATGCTCCATATCGATCGCCCGTGCTGCCATCTCCGCGCCGTGCATAACGCAGCAGCTCATTTTCATCCTGAATATCGGCGTTCAGGCAAAGCTGGATAAGCTTGCAGGCATCCATGATGGAACCGCCCCCTATCGACAGCAGCACATCAGCATCGCGCTGCCTGGCAATCTGCATCGCTTCCCAGACTGCCGGTCGGGGTGAGTGCGCCGGAATTCCATCATGACAGGCTACCAGCCGGTCACCAATGATGTCGCTCAGCTGCTGTTCCAGGTTCAGTTTGCGCTGGAGTGTTGCAGAAACTAGCGCCATCACCCGGTTTGCGGACTGCCCGCTGCGCTCCAGCTGAGCCAGCGTGGCCGGCAATGATTCAGCCAGCGGCATGCCAAAGCTTACCTGCGCGAGGGTGGTGTGGGTATATATTCCGGACTTCACGCGACTGCCCTCACAGCAGCACGGTTTTGGGCAGCCTCAGCTCTGCCTGCCGCATAAAAATATCCTGCAATCCCGCGAAAATTGAAGCAATTCATATTCTGCTATATTCTCTTATCTTCCCTGACACGAATACCTTTCTCAAGCACCCGAAACATTACTTGCCGAGGCCCTCAATGATCGAGCTCACTATCAACGGACAGCAACACTCGCTGGACATCGAACCGGAGATGCCCCTGCTCTGGGCGCTACGCAACGAGCTGGGACTGACCGGCACCAAATTTGGCTGCGGTATTGCTGCCTGCGGCGCCTGCACAGTCCATGTCGACGGCCGCGCCGTGCGCAGCTGCGTAACACCCGTCAGCGCTGTGCAAAACACAAACGTTACCACCATCGAAGGACTGGCCCATAGTGCCACTAGTCATAGTGCCGGACAGAACGCTGACAGCGTTGCGCACACAGATGTGCAGAATGCCTGGATCGAGCATCAGATTCCGCAATGTGGATACTGTCAGTCAGGCATGATCATGGCTGTCAGCGCTCTGCTTGACAGCCAGCCCGACGCCGATGACGAGTCCATCAAAAACAGTCTTAGCAATGTCTGCCGATGTGGCACCTACCCGCGCATCAGTCGAGCAGTGCGCGATCTGATCGCGGCGAGACAGGCCAGCCGCAGCCAGGAGGAAACTGTATGAAACTCAACCGTCGTCGTTTTCTGCTTGGCACGGCACTCGCCGGTGGCGCGCTGCTGGTAGGTTATGCTGCCAGCCGCCCAAGTCGTCAGAGTCTTGCAAATGAACATCACGCAGCGCAGGGACAGACATTCCTGACCACCTGGTTGCGAATTGATCCGGACAATCAGGTTACTGTCATCGTGCCGCACTCTGAAATGGGCCAGGGTGTGCTGACATCACTGCCCATGATGGCAGCTGATGAACTTGATGCCGACTGGGACCTGGTACGTGTTGAGCAGGCACCGGTAGACGATCTGTTTGCTAACGGCGTCCTGATCAAAGGCTTTGCCGCCTCGATGGGATTCACCGTACCCGCTCTGCTGGATCGCGGTATGGATGCACTGACTCTGAAAGCTGCTGAAATCATGAACATGCAGATTACCGGTGGCAGCAGCTCGGTGCGCTTTACCGGAGAGATGGGTATGCGGGCGGCCGGCGCAGCTGCCCGACAGATGCTGGTGCGGGCGGCTGCCGAGCAGTGGCAGGTGCGCGAGGACGAAATTCAGGTCGCCAACAGCGTGATATCGCATCCCGGATCAAACCGTACCGCGACCTTTGGAGAAATGGCGGCGCTGGCTGCCACCTACGAACCGCCTCGCAGTCCGGTACTCAAACGCCCCGAGCAATTCACGTTGATGGGCCGATCCCTGCCACGCGTGGATATCCCAGCCAAAGTGGATGGCAGCGCCCAGTTCGGGATCGACGCCCGACCAGAGGGCATGCTTTATGCCGCGGTTACCACAGCGCCGGTATTCGGTGGCCAGCTGGAGAGAGTGGACAATGTTGATGCCGTCATGCAACGCCGCGGTGTGGTCCGTGTGATAGAACTGGAAGATGCCGTTGCTGTTGTCGCCGACAATTACTGGCGCGCCAGCGAGGCTTTGAAGCAGCTGGCCCCTCACTTCTCCAGTACCGAACACGATCAGCGCTCCAGTGCCGACATCTTTGCAGAGTATGATGCCGCGCTTGAATCCGGTGAGCACAATAAAGACGTTGCTGTCGGGGACGCGTCTGGGGCGCTGCAGAGCGCTGCCAGCGTGGTTGACGCCAGCTATCGGGTACCCTATCTGGCTCATGCAGCCATGGAGCCAATGAATTGCACCGTTCATTTTGCGAACGGGCGCTGCGAAGTCTGGACCGGCACGCAGGACAATCTCGGCATCCGGGGCCAGGTAGCCAAGGCCGCCGGGCTGGATGAAACAGAAGTAACAGTTCACCCATTTTACCTCGGCGGTGGCTTTGGTCGCCGCTTGCCGACGTCAACCAACACCATCATCCAGGCAACACAGATCGCCCGGCACTTCGACGTGCCAGTGCAGACGCTCTGGAGCCGCGAGGAAGATACCCGTCACGACTACTATCGACCTGCGGTTGCCAGTCGTTTCCGCGCCGGCTTCGATAGCGACGGGAACCTGATCGCGTGGGAAAATGCCTACATCGGCAAGAATGAACCCGCCGAGGCAGCTCATATTGCCTACCAGATTCCCAACCAGAAAATCGATTATGTGGAAAGCCCGACGCACGTGCCATTTGGCGCCTGGCGAAGTGTGGCGCACTCCCAGCACACATTTTTCCTGGAATCGTTTACAGACGAACTGGCCTGGCAGCAACAACGCGACCCGCTTCAGTTCCGTCTGGACTATCTCAGCGACAAACCCCGGCACCAGCGGGTGCTTCGAGAAGCTGCGAGTCGGGCTGGCTGGAACACACCGCCGCAGGCTGGCCGCGCGCGCGGCATCGCTCTGCAGGAAAGTTTTGGCAGCATTGTTGCCGAGGTTGCTGAAGTCAGCCTGACCGAGGCAGGTGAAGTGAAAGTTGAAAAAGTGGTCTGTGCCATTGACTGCGGACGTGTGGTGCACCCCGACAACGCTGCATCGCAGGTTGAGAGCGGGATCATCTATGGATTGACCGCAGCACTTTATGGCCAGATCACAATTGAGGAAGGCAAAGTCAAGGAAAGCAACTTCCATGACTACCCAATGTTACACCTGGCACAGTCTCCGGAAATTGAAGTCATAATTCTGGAAACCGAAGGTGCCCCGGTCGGCGGTCTTGGTGAGCCGGCCACCCCGCCAATTGCCGCTGCCGTCACCAATGCACTATACGCATTGACGGGTCAGCGGGTCAGGGAGTTACCGTTGCGGCACTATCAGTTCTTGCCAACACCGGAAGAGCGTGGCGGGAATCGCGCCTGATCAGAAAGAACAGCAGGGTCGATGGTCGCGCTTTGCGGCCACCGACCCTCTGGAGTTAATCAACCAGTGAGCGGTTTTGCGACATGCCGGTCTGAACCATGAACTGACGGAACTGGTCAAAATCCAGCCCACCCGACTTGTCCTTGTCCAGGATGGTGAACGGCAGAACCATGGACTGACGGGCACCTTCGGGCATTTCTGTCAGGGCAATCTGCCCATCCATGTTGGTGTCCATGTAACCCATGACTATCGAAGTCATGTAATCATCTACATTGATCTCGAAGTCATTTTCACCGGGTTCGGCGTAGCGGAACGAAACGCCACCATACAGCATCTCTTCCCAGGTCTGCTCGCCAAACGTGACATTCACACTGGGATCAGGGTTGCTGAGATTAGCAGTGGAGTTATCGTAGGTCGTCCGGTGAATGATTTTGGTACCGGCTGGCGCTTCGATAGGATCTTTGAACTGGAAGTATCGCTGCCAGTTGAAATCGTAATCAGGAGAGGATAACACCACCTCCTCACGACCATCCGGATAGCGGATCGCGAATTCGGACGCCCGGCCACGATAATGTGCATGCGGGAACAGGGCATAAATCACCGCATCACGCTGCAGCTCGAAGTAGGCTTCAGCCTGGTGCTCAGCTACACCTGCCGGTATCTCCAGGTCCAGATTCAGAATTGAGTAATGCTGCAAAACATGCTTGGGCGGTTCGTCCGCAAAATACAGACCGATACGTGTCTGGTCGCTGGTTGCTCGGCCATAGGTCGTGTAGTGCATCTGCGTATAGAAGGAGCTGTTAGCAGGGACATAAACCCCCGTGTCTTCGGGATAGATGTAGGTTTCATTACCCGGTACGAATGTCATTAACTGCGGCTGTAACAAAGACTCTCCACTATCAGAATCAGCGCCCAGCGTGGAGCTGGCACCAAAGGTTGCAATCGCGTGGTGTACAACCTGACGATCGCCGGGCGATATCTGCACCGCCTTCACCCAGACGTCTCTGTCCAGAGGGTTTTTCACCTCAAAGAACTGGTAATCCAGCACACCGGTCGCAGGAATATCAAAGGCGGGCAAATCAACGATCAGATCAGGCTCGCCAAGCTCCCATTCCGTCTCTGCTGCCGGAATCTGCGTCAAGGGGTCTGTCCCCTCGCCACGCGGTGAACCTGCATCTATCCAGCCGACCAGCTGTCGCTTCTCATCAACGCTCAGGCTCAGGTCGTGTTCAAATTCACCAATTTCCGGGTCTGCGTGCCATGGTGGCATGCGGCGCGTGAGTACCGTTTCCCGAATCATCGGTGAAAAGCCCTGCACCATGGCATGGCTGGTCATCGCCCAGGGAGCTATGCCACCAGTGCGATGACAGTCCGCACACTTTTCTATCAGCATTGGCGCAATCGTGTCGCTGTAGCTGGCTGTACCAGACTGCGCTGCGTGCAGAGGCAATGGCGCTGCATCCATCATAGCTACCTCGCGGTAGTCTCCGGACTGCTGCTCCAGTAACTGAGCCACTGAAGCTTCAAGCTCCGGATGCACTGAGCCATCCGTCGCCAGCGCAGGCCCGCGGTATTTGACTTCCCAGCGATTGGGATCAATCACCAGCGTTTCACCTACCTGATCAAGCTGATAGGTATGCGCGATCAGTCCGGCATCGTCCTTCAGTATCGGTAATTCAATACTCTGTTGCTCGGCATGTGCCAGCAGCGTGTCCCGGGCAGTGTCTGGCACGGGATTGATCAATGCAATCGGAACTCCGCGCTCCAGCCATGGCTGCGCCTGGAGAGCCCGGGCGACTTCTGCTGATTGCTCAGCATCGTGACTGTGTGCCGACAGGATGACGGCGCGGCGTTGGCCGTAATAGTGGAGATTGAATGCCTTGCCATGTTGATCCATCAAGGTGAAATCAGCAGCGCGCAGCGCGCCCTGATCGCTTGATTGGGCCACCGCTGGGGTGACCGCCAGCGCCAGCATCACACAACCGGTCGTCAACAGGGATTTCAGGGTGTCAGAAAACTTCATGGGAAAACCTCTTACCCAGAACAACAAAAAATGAATGGATTCATACACGCTGTACTAGAACAGAGACCGCCCGTGAACGTCAATCGGTCAAAAGTCACGCATGGAAACGCGCTCCGCTGCTCAGGGTTCTGCGGCAGGGCGATAGTGACTGCGGATAAAATCACCCAGCATGGCAAATTCGTCGTGGCGTGTGCTGGCCTTGCGCCAGACCAGACCGATCTGACGATAACTGCCCGGTTCCAGTGGCTCCGTCGCGATCTGGGTATTCTTGAGCAGTGGACTATGGATGGCCATCTCCGGCAAGTAGGTGACACCCAGGTCCGCATCAACCATCTGTACCAGGGTCAACAGACTGGTAGCGGTAATATTGCTGACTTTGTCGGCGTTTTTGATGTTGCAGGCCGACAGTGCATGGTCGCGCAGACAATGCCCATCTTCCAGCAACAGCACACTGTCACTGGGCAGCAGGCTGACATTGGCGTAGTCGGCGCTGACGAATCGGCTGCGCTTGTGGTGCGCCAGAAAGAAGTGGTCATCAAACAGGGGCATCTCCACGACATTGCGCAGCTCGTAAGGCAGCGCTACCAGCAGCAGATCCAGCTCGCCCTCCATCAGTCGGTCATAGACACGTTCGGTCAGGTCTTCTTTCAAGTAGAGTCTCAGATCCGGGTACGCCTCGCGCAGAGCTGGCAACAGCGCTGGCAACAGGAAGGGCGCAATGGTCGGAATAACTCCAAGCTTCAGCTGGCCGGTCAGCGGTGCCTGATTGCCTCTGGCCATTTCCACCAGGTCTTCCAGGTCTCTTAATACCACTCGCGCCTGCCTGGCGATATCGCGCCCAAGACTGGTAATGGTCACATTCTTGTTGGTGCGATCGACCAACTGGATATTGAGCATATTCTCCAGTTCTTTTATCGCCACGCTGAACGCCGGCTGCGACACAAAACAGGACTCTGCAGCTTTACCAAAATGTTCGTGGTGCTCCAGTGCAACAAAATAGCGCAGCTGTTTAGTGGTCGGCAAATGACTCATAGTCTCCCCGTTAACGATACATTTACCATATCAGTTTAATATATTTAATTCATTTTATCTATTCACTGCCGCAACGTATCATTTTCCCATCGTTCAGGAAGGTTCATTGGATAACGATCCCTCATTACCGGAGTGTGCCCCAAAGCACTCCGGTTTTTTTTTTGCCACAGGATTTACTGGTATACTGGTTTTCCAGCTTCGTGATGGAGATTGATATGCAGCAACGACCGTTTATTGAAAAGTGCCTGTCTGCAGTTAATCCGCGACGTGCGTGGCTGGCCCTCAGCGCGCTGGGCTATCTGTGGCTCTTGCCAGCATTGGCACACGCGGCTGAAGAGCTTTACTCTGGTGACGTGTGGCACGGGCAGTGGCTTGCAGAGGGCACGCTCTTCAGCCTCGAACTGCAGGCGACTGACGACCGGTTTCAACTACTGCCACGGACCCCGGCTGGCCTGCTTTGGCAAGCCAGCGAAGGACGAATAAATGGCAACTCAGCAACTGTTGATGTGCAGTACCAGGGCGTGTCCGCAACGGTGCTGGTGCAGCTGCAAAGCCCACAAAGTGCCATTGCCCGCCCCATGAGCTGCCAGCCAGACTATCATGTGATCTGCACGCTGGTCAGTAACCAGCAGGCGCGTTTCATCAAGCTGGAAGCCAACAACTGATCATTTCACAGCCGTTCAGGCGAGCTCATCCATGGAGCGGATGCACTTCCCGACAATGCCGTATTCAATTGCCTCATCAACCGTCATCCAGTAATCGCGGTCAGTATCTTTGGCAACTCGCTCTACCGGCTGACCGGTTTCCTCGGCTATCAGCTTATTAATACGAGCCCGCATTTTGACGATCTGTTCAGCCTGAATCTTGATGTCTGAGGCGCTGCCTCGCGAACCACCTGAGGGCTGGTGTACCAGGAAGCGTGTGTTGGGCAGAGCGAAACGGTGCTCTTTTTTTGCTGCCAGATAAATATTGGTCGCTGCACTGGCCACCCATCCGGTTCCGACAACCCGCACCTCTGGTCTGATATATTTGATGATGTCATAAACAACATCACCAGACTCAACGTGCCCGCCCGGGGAACTGATGTAAAGTGTGATGGGATCGTCATTCTCACCAGCCAATGCCAACAGGCGCTCGGTTACCTGGCGGGCCAGCCTGTCGTTGATTTCGCCAAAAATGGTAACCGCGCGGGCCTGGAACAGCTTTTCATCCAGTAAACGCCCAGTGGCTGGTTCCCGCGCTTCAGGGGCGGACAACACTTCTTGCATAACAGACTCTCCAAGTATCTTTGACAAATTGCGATAGGCAAACAAAACAGCGCAGTATCATACCACGGCCTGGCGATGCTCCCCGTCAGGATGCTGTTCCTCGCCCAGTGCGTTAAACGTGATAAGCAGCTGCGGCAGCAGCGTCAGCGCACCAATCAATGCAACCACCATAGCGACACTGGTCAGCAGACCAAATACCATCGTTGGTATGAAGTTTGAAAGCACCAGAATCGAGAAGCCGGCCACGATCGTCAGCGATGTGAAGTACATGGCCCGGGCAATACTGTTGTGACAGTAGTGCATGGTCTCGCGGTAGTTGCCGATGCGATGGAATTCGCGGCGGAAACGATGCATGTAGTGAATCGTATTGTCGACACCAATGCCAATCGAGATAGCTGCAATGGTGATAGTCATGATGTCCAGCGGTATTCCCAGCCACCCCATGATGCCGAGCACCAGCGCCGCGGCAATCGCGTTGGGAATGATGCACAGCACAGCAATTTTCAGCGAACGGAACAGCACCAGGAACATCAGCATTATGGCACCGAGGACCACACCCAGTGTCAGGATCTGCGACTGATACAGGCTTTGCAGCACATTGTTGTAAAGCACCAGCATGCCAGTGACGCGAACCTCATCGGCCGCCAGGCCAAATTCTTCCTGCATGCCCTGCTGGACTTCGCTGATCAACTGGTCCCTGTTCAATTCCGGGTCGGATTCAATCACCCGGACATTAAAACGCGCTTCATTATGTTCAACAGACACAAATGGCGTCAGCACCGTAGAGCGCAGGTTCTCCGGCAGCATGGTGTACAAAAGCGCCCACAGGAAGCTGTCTACCGGCTCTCCGCCATTCAGCTGCTCTGCCAGTTGCACAACAGCACCAAATGAAAGCACTTTACCGGTTCGCGGATGCTCGTCGAGGTATTCGTGCATGCGTCTGATTTCATTCATTTTATCGGCAGTGAACCAGTACGCATTGTTGTCCTGTTCAGACCCGCCGTCGTCGAAGCCATCGTCAAAGCCGTCATCAAACCCATCGTCGAAGCTGTCCTGCACCTCAGGCAGCTGGACCAGCACATCAAAAGACAGCGTTCCACCCAGCTTGTCATCAAACAGCTTCATGCCCTGGTAGATTTCGGTTTCTTCATCAAAGTAGTCAATGAAGCTGTTTTCTACCTGCAGCCGTGAGATGCCTACCGCACTGACAACAAAGACCAGCCCATACACCCACAGCAGGGCTTTGCCGTGACGTTCAGTCAGTGTCGCCAGTGCGCCTGTTACATTCAGTTTGCGCATGGGTCTGTCAGCCAGCTTTTCTTTGGGCAGCAGGCTCATCAATGCCGGGAACAGCAGGAACACTACGATCAGTGCTGTCAGCACGCCCATGACCATGATCCAGCCAAAGGAAATGATGGGCGTGATGCCACTGACTACAAGCGAGCCAAACGCCACGATAGTGGTCAGCGCCGTGTACAGACAGGGTCTGAACATGACCAGCACTGCGTGGCGCAGAAGCCGGTCGTGAGGACTGTAATGCCGCGACGCCCGTAGCTCGCGGTAACGCACTATCAGATGCACTGTCAGCGAGATGGTAATGATCAGCAGCAGTGACATGAAGTTGGATGAGACGACCGTTACCCGCCAGTCCATGACACCGAGGATACCGACCACGATGAGCCCGGCGATGGCACAACAGGCCAGCGGCAGGAAAACCCAGCGCAAACGTCGAAAAATCAGCCCCAACGCAATCACAATAAAGGCAAAAACGCCAAGGCTGAACGTCGCCAGATCATTCTGGACAAAGGTGACCAGGTCGTCGGCGATCATCGGCGCGCCGCCCAGGTATAGCTGTACCTCATCCTGGTAGCCGTTGAGGATTTCGCGGATCTGCGCAATATCCTGATGACGCAGCTCGGCTGTCTCGACGCTATAGGCATCGAACTCGGCGCTTACCTCTGCCAGCTCCTCACTCTCTGCCGAGCTCAGACCCTCAGCATTCTGTTTGTTGAGCAATTCGGTGCGGCGATTGATCAGTTCGATGTAGCGATCGTCCTGCTGGAAAGTCGCCAGCATGGCGCCTGTCTGCCCATCAGGGCTGATAATGGCATTGTTGAAAACCGGATTGTTCAGCAGCTCCTGGCGTGCCTCTTCGCGATCGATGTCCTCATCGGTGACGGTGGCATAATCCTCGGATATGCCGGTCAGCGGGGTGTCGCCAAAAACCGGAACGTTCAGCAGGCTGTCGACTGAGACAATGCGCTCCATGGCCAGCAGTTCATCACGGATCGACGCCATGATGGCCAGCGATTCGTCGCTAAGCAGGTCCATATCCCGTGGCGTGAACGCGATCGTGACCGAGTCGCGCACACCATAACGTTGATTGATGGTTCTTGAGTACTCGAGGTCCTCATCATCCTCCATCATCAGGGAATCCGCCGAAACATCCAGCCGAAAGTACTGTGCATACCAGGCGAACCCGCCAGTTATCACCAACAATAGCGCGATAACAAGCCAGGGTTTGTCGAATACCAGACGGGAATAGAATCGCGATACAGCAGAACGCATACAGGTCAACTTCCTTGAAAGGCCATTAGTCTGAACAGTGGCAGCACTATACCCTGTTACGGGCACTTCATACCAACTGGATTGGAGCACAACATCGGTGCCGGCCAGCGCTGGTGCCGCCCCCAGCATTCTGCTATCTTCTTCGAACGCTCGATCTGTTGCACTACTTACTGAAATATCTCACAAATCGTCACAATTAGAACCTTGATGCAGGTCAAGATTATTGGTCTATTAGGGTGTGAAGGTCGTACAACAGCTATCAGAATACCGCTGCTTGGGAGTACCATGAAATTAATTCATGAGAAGAGCGGTATAAAGTGAAGCTGACAATGTCATTAAAGGAGTTTAAACCATGCGCAAGCTGATAACGGCAGTAATGATGTTGGCGATGCTGGGGGGCTGGTCGTCACTTAGCATGGCCCAGGAAGATGGCTACCTGAAAACCATCAAGGAATTTGAGCTGCAGGACCACATGGGTCAGATGCACACGCTGGATGAGTATGCAGACAAGGATTTTATTGTCATGTATGTGCACGGTTCCGGCTGTCCAATCGCCCGCCTGTCAGTGCCCAAGTACCAGGAAATTCGCCAGGAGTACATGGACAATAATATTGAATTTCTCATGCTGAACGCATTTGTGCAGGATGACATTCCGCGTATCGCTAAAGAAGCGGAAGAATTTAATATTACATTCCCGATCCTGAAGGATGCTGACCAGTCTGTGGCGCGCTCTCTGGGCGTCGAACGTACTGCAGAGGTATTCATCATCGACCCACGTACGCGTGAAGTTCACTACCGGGGTCCGATCGATGATTCTCTGGGCTATGAGACTCAGCGAGTTACCATCGACAACCATTATCTGCGTGATGCACTGGATACCATCATGGCTGGTGGATCCGTCAACATGAACGACATCCCGGACGCTAAAGGCTGTCTGGTTGGTTACTTCCTCAGCTGATATCACCGGGCTGGCCACTGTGGCCAGCATCGAAGGCCGTGACCGAATGAATTTCACGGCGACACTAAAAAAGCCCGTTGCCATATGCAACGGGCTTTTTTTATTGGGCTATCAGCAGATGGGACTTGCAGTCATGCCCACGGAGTCATGCGGCTTGCCGTCACTCCACGAAAGCGCGCTCAATGACATAGTCTGCCTGAATGCCATGGCGAGACTCTTTAAACCCGGCGGCTTCCAGGATGCGGACCATGTCCTTGAGCATGGACGGGCTGCCACACAGCATAAAGCGGTCATGCTCCGGGTCAGGCTGGGGCTGGCCAATTTTTTCGGCCAGTGTGCCGTTCTCCAGAATATCAGTTACACGCCCCTGATTTTCAAATGGATCACGCGTCACGGTCGGATAATAGACCAGTTTCTCGCGAACGATATCTCCGAAGAACTCATTATTGGGCAGTTCATTGGTGATGTAGTCACGATACGCCAGATCGATGACACGACGAACACCGTGCACCAGCACAACACGCTCAAATCGTTCATAAACTTCAGGGTCGCGGATGATGCTCATGAAAGGCGCCAGGCCCGTGCCGGTGCCAACCAGATACAGGTTACGGCCAGGCAAGAGGTGATCGGCAACCAGCGTGCCGGTCGGCTTGCTGCTGATCAGCAGTTCGTCGCCTACCTTGATGTTCTGCAGGCGTGAGGTCAGCGGACCATCCGGAACCTTGATGCTGAAGAACTCCAGCTCCTCATCGTAGTTTGCGCTGGCGATACTGTATGCACGCATCAGGGGTCGACCATCGACTTCCATGCCAACCATGACAAAATGGCCATTCTCGAAACGCAGACCCTTGTCACGTGTGGTGGTAAAACTAAACAGGGACTCGTTCCAGTGATGAACACTGGTAACACTCTGTTTTGATATTGCCGCCATAACTTCACTTCCTCGTTGTTCATACAGGATGAATTGGATGGCGCAATGGTAAGGTCGACATCAATATAAATAAAATGATTTAATAAAATATCCTTTATCGATTTTGTTGATATAGGATTCACGACGTGGATACGACGGAAAACTGCCATGCATTACACCATCAGACAGCTCGAAGTATTTCTCGCCATTGCCTGGCATGAGAATGTATCCCAGGCCGCCGACGCGCTGTCAATGTCGCAGTCTGCGGCCAGCGCCTCACTGAAAGAGCTGGAGCAGCGATTCGACATACAGCTGTTTGACCGCATCGGCAAACGACTGCAGCTAAATGATTTCGGAAAAAGTCTCAGACCGCGCGCTGAAGCCCTGCTCGCCCAGGCCGCCGAATTCGAAAATCTGTTGGCCGAGCGTGGCGAAATAGGCCATATCCAGGTAGGTGCAACACTGACAATTGGTAATTATCTGGCCGTCCCCATCATGGCGGAGTACATGAATCGCTATCCGGGCTCGCGCGTTGATCTCACTGTAGAAAATACGCGTGCGATCACCCAGCGCGTATTGAATTTCGAACTTGATGTCGGCCTGGTCGAGGGTGAGCAACAGGACGACAATCTGGACGTCATCCCCTGGTATCAGGATGAACTGGCCCTGTTTTGCGCGCCAGACCATCCACTTGCCGGGCGGCCAACGCTGGACGATGATGACCTGCGGACCGCCGACTGGATTATCCGAGAAGCAGGCTCCGGTACACGACAGGGCTTTGAACACGCGATGTACGGCCTTATGCCACGCATCAATGTAAGACTGGAACTGCAGCATACCGAGGCAATTAAGCGTGCCGTCGAAGCTGGCCTGGGTATCGGCTGCCTGTCACGTATTACGCTGCAGGAGGCGTTCCGGCGTGGCAGCCTGCTGCCTTTGTATGCGCCTCATCGCGACTGGGTGCGTCAGTTCTACTTCATTATTCACAAACAGAAGTATCGTACCGCAGGTATACGCAATTGGCTGGCTCTGTGCCAGGAGGATGGTGCCGGGAACTTCAGCCACTATGGTCCTGATCAATAGGACGGACGCCGGCAGTTTAAGGAGGCTGTCAGCCAATTTCAGCGAGCAGCTCGCGGGCTTTTTCGAACAGTACCGGATTCGCCACCAGGATGTTTTTATTGTGCAGCACGGGGCTCACCCCCTCTGGTACTGGCAGAAAATGTCCGTATTGGGCACCAGCCTCGCGGGCAATCAGCTGAGCTGCCGCAAAATCCCAGACACTGAGGTTTTCGTAATAAATATCGAGCCGTCCCATGGCTACCCAGCAGATATCCAGAGCTGCCGATCCAATCCGGCGCAGATCCGCGCAGTGCTGCAGCATGACATCCAGGCGCCGCACCAGACGCTGCATGTCTTCTTTGATGTAGGGAAAACCCGTGGCAAACAGCGCGCGGCGTAAATCCTGCTTCTCGCCAACCTGAATGCCTGAGTCGTTGATGAAGGCACCCTGGCCTTCTATGGCGTGAAACATTTCATCGCTGAAAGGGTTGTAGACGACGGCACTAATCACCCTTCCCTGTGACAACCAGGCGATAGAAACGGCAGAATGGCCATGATCGTGGGCATAGTTCACGGTACCGTCTATCGGATCGATAATCCACAGCGGCGAGGTGATGCTGCTGAGCTGATTAATATCCGGCGCCGACTCTTCAGCCAGTATCTGATGGTCAGGATATCTGTCACGAATGGCATCACAGATCAGCCGATCCACTTTGATATCAGCCTCAGTCACCATTTCCTGGCCGGCATGTTTATACGACCTCTCCGGCCCACCCTGCGTTTGCAGCTCCGCCAGCATCATCGCACCTGCCTGACGGGCAATGGCCTGGCTGAATGCCATCAACTCGTTTATATCAATCGCTGCACGGTCGCTCATAAGACCTCGATGGTCAATGCATTGGAGAACTCATCCCGGCCCAATTTGCCAGAAAAGAAGGTGTTGAACGACAGACTGACGCGCTGAATATCCTCCTGCACGGGAGGTACACCATGTCGTATGTGTGATGGAAACAGCAGCAAATCACCCGGCTCGGTCTGAATAAAGTAGTGCTTTGCGTTGTAATAGGTTTCCTGCTCGCGCATCAATTCAAACCACAGTTGATCCTCGTTGCGATAGAAATTGATACCATCACGCTGCGCCAGATTGATATAGAGTACACCGCTTACGACACTGTTGGGATGAGTGTGAATGTGATGCGACTGGTCCTTGCCAGACAGGGTCAGCCAGGACTGGGTGATTTTCAGGCGGACGTCATTGGAAGTCTTGAATACGGTATCCATATATGCAGAGAGCTGTGTCTCGATCATGGCCTTGATCTGCTGCATCGGTAGTGCGTTCAGAACATGTTTGTCCTGAGAGGAGGAATTGGAGATGGCCGCCACTGGCTGCTGCAGCGCTTCCCGAAAAAATGCCTGTTCGCTATCACTGAATGACCGCCCCAGTTGTGCCCGACAAACCGGTACGGCAAACAGGTTCATCATCTGCTGATCCATGGGAGCCTCATCCTGCCTGCAATCGCCTGGATTGGCACTTTTGCAGGCGCGGGCAAGTCTGTCAACTGATCAGGAGAGTTTGTTGTTATAAAGCCCAACCGTTGTGGCGCGCTCACCTGCGTATTGGAGGTGGGTTTCCTCTTCGTCAACTGCGTTGCACTCCAGCGTTTGCAGGCTTGAATGGCCATCCGTGACAACCGACACAACGCGCCGGGTCAACCAGCCCGAGTCATAGTCGTGCGACGCCTGCACGGGCAGCATCAGTAATGTCTCTGCCTTGTCGGATACCACTTTGGCCAGCGACACCTCCGGCGTGCCGTTATCGGCAAGCTCCCAGGTCAGCGTTGCAGTTGCTGCCAGGAAGACGTAGCCAACTGTCATGGCGGTGGCGTGCATTACACGCACGGCTGCCTGAGCCCAGACTGGCATGCGCAGCACTGGCCAGGAACGTGATGTTGGCGCCGAATTGGTTGCTGTCGCAGCCGCAGCCTTTCCGATGTCACATTCGTGCTCCTGCGGCTGCACGATCAGACGATAACCACGCTTGGGCACAGTCACGATGTACCGTCGCTCTCTGCTGGTATCTCCCAGCAAGGTTCGCAGCTCCGACACGGCACGTGTCAGCACTTCCTCATTGATCACTACGCGCGGCCATACCTGCGACAGTAACTGCTCCCGGCTGGCAAACTGGCCGGGTGCGGCAATCAGCGCCAGCAATAAATCCATCAGCTTGGGCTCAACATGAACATGATGCCCGTTTTTGACAAATACTCCTGCCTCCGGAATTATCTGCCACTCCCCCAGTCGAAATCCTTCCCGATCATTCTTCATTATTAGCTCTCCGGCACTTGTTTGACAGTTACATTGACGTACGAGTGCACTGAAAGGTTTAAATACGCCTGAATTTTCTTCGGGTCAACGTACGAACGTAATCCGAAGGTTTTCCGAAGCATTCTTCCGGATACCCAAAGGCTCTGCGAAGTAATGACTGAGATCCTGACCTCACTGATCAATCAGCCACGAGGTACTAGGTATGAGTCTGAACTTCTCATTTGCCATGATTCTGGCAGGGGTCAATATCCTGGTTGCGGGTGCTGCCCATGCCGGCCAATCGTCAATCATTATACCTGCACAGTTTACTTCCGAAACACAGGCGGTGATCCATGCCGCAAATATGTACAACCCGGTGTCTGTCGAAGAAGATCGTGAATTCATGGGCATCATTTTTAGTAAGACAAGCAACGGGATTACGCTGTACGGCTACACGGTGGGTGCAGGCCACGCTGGACACGACCAGGTAACCGTCACTATCCAGGTGCCTGCCGGTGCCGAGAAAGTCGCTTTCTGGCATACACATGGCGCGCCGCACTGGACCCGCAATTACTTTTCAACCACTGACACACAACTGGCAGAGCAGTGGCAAATCCCGATCTATCTGGCAGCGCCTGATGGCAAACTGCGCCTGTATGAGCCAGGTGACTCAACCCTTGGCTGGCGACGAGCCCGGCAACTGGGACTGGCAGGCGAAGACGGAGCCAGTAGCGGAAAGCTGGTCAAGGCGGCCGGCTCATCCGACCCCGTGCGGATCAGGGCATAAGGTCGAGAGCAGGGCTGCTGAACTCCATCTGGGTTGCAGTGGCCCGTGCCAGGGACGGCGATATTAATCGCGACACCAGATACAGGCTCATGTCGATGCCTGCGGTAATCCCCGCTGAGGTCACAATATTGCCAGCAACGACCCAGCGTGTTTCCGGGTCGGGATCGACCTGCAGATTCGGGAACTGGCGCTGCAGCTCTGCCTTGTCTTCCCAGTGGGTGGTCACTTTTTGATGCTTCAGTATACCTGCCGCCGCCAGCAGAAAGGCGCCGGTGCAGACAGACGCGACCACCCCCGCTGTAGAAGCAGCGCCAGCCAGCCACTTCTGCACTGGCCGCTTGTGCATTTCATCTGTGTGGTCGCCTCCGGAAACCAGCAGCACATCAAGGTGTGGATGTTCCTCCATGCTGAAATCTGACATGACCTGATAGCCAGCCCGCGCAGTCACCAGGCCGCCGTGCTGGCTGATCAGCCAGGTATTAAAGACTGGCTCGCCGTGCTTTTCAGCCTCGTGTCCTGCAACACGAGTGGCGGTTGTGAACACCTCAAAAGGGCCCGAGAAATCCAGCACCTCCGCCCGTTCATAAATATAGATACCGATATTGATAGTCACCGGGTCACTCCGGGGCTGATGAAGGCAATGACAGAACATAACGACTCAGCAGCTTAATCTGCGTGTCATTCAGTTGCAGCGCAAACGCTGGCATTTCCACACCTCCATCACTGATCATGCGCTGAATTTGAGTCAAATCAACAAGACCGGTCAGCGCAGGCGCCGAGCCGCCGGGCATTCCCGCGCCCGCATCACCGTGACAGGCTGCACAGGCCTGTTCGAAAAGAGTCATGGCAGCCTGTCGCTCCTCTTCAGACAGACCCACCTCAGCCATATTTGCAGACGCGGAAGTGCTCACGGCAGTCCCGGAGCCCGTTGTGCCTGCATAATTTGCAGAATCGGCCACCGGCGCGCCCGGCAAGGCCAGCGCAACCAGTTCGGCCGGATGCTCAGCCGTCGCTACTGCAATCACGATATACTGAAAGCCATCATGGAAATACGTCATCGGGGCGCCGCTTGCCTTGGCTGGCAGCTCCAGCTCGGCCAGCACTTCCCCTGTTGTTTTCTTGTACGCCCTGAACATCGGCCCGCCAGGGTCTCCGCTCAGATGACCAGCTTCAGCCAGAAACAATAGCTCAGCTGTAAGGAGAGGCGATGGCCGGATCATGGGGTGACCCATATTGGTGAAGTCCAGATCCAGACCCTGCAAGGCCGGGTGATCCTGAATATAGTCAGACGCCGGACCAATGCTGCGCGACCAGATGTGCTCACCACGGTTCATATCCGTCGCCGTTATCAGGCTCCATGGTGGACGCGTAACCGGCAAACCACGTGGCCCCTGAATGAACACTGATGGCGCGCGCAGGAACCGCCAGTCAGTGCGACCTGGTTCCGGGTCAAGCAGGCCGGCCGCCATCGGCGCATTGCGTAACGGCACGAACATCATGCCGGTATCTGGATCAAAGGCCGCGCCATTCCAGTTGGAGCCACCCTGATAGCCAGGGTTAACCCAGGTCCCCTGTGTACCGCCCTCTCTTATTGGAGTCGGGGGCATATACATGGGGCCGGTCACGTACTGGGCCGCAATCGCCAGGGCCTCTGCACGTAGTTCGGGAGTGAAATCAATCAGGTCCTCTTCGTGAAAACCCTGAGAGAGATAGGGTGGCGGCCGGGTTGGGAAGGGCTGTGTCGCCGAGCTTTGTTCGCCGGGCACTTCGCTTTGTGGCACCGCCCGGTCCTCGATCGGCCACAATGGCTCACCTGTAATGCGGTCGAATACAAAAGACATGCCCTGCTTCGTCAGTTGGGTAACGGTCTTGACGCGGCGCCCATCCACAAACACATCACCCAGGATGGGCGCAGCGGGCGGATCGTAATCCCATAGCCCGTGCCGCGTCAGTTGATAGTGCCAGACCAGCTCTCCAGTGCGGCCATCGAGACAGACCAGTGTCTGGGCAAACAGGTTGTCACCGTGTCGATGACCACCATAAAAATCATTGGAGCCTGCTTCTACCGGCAAGTAGATGTAGCCCGCCTCTTCATCAACGCTCATCATTGACCAGACACCGGTATTCCCGGAATAGCGCCAGGAGTCACCCTCCCAGGTCTCGTGCCCCGGTTCACCAGGTTGCGGTATTGTATTGAAGCGCCAGAGCAGTTCACCTGTGCGAACATCGTAGCCGCGGATATGACCCGGCGTTGCTGCCACACTGGGCGCGGTGATGGTCCCTACAACCTGAGCCACAACCACATCACCAACAACGGCAGGAGGCGATGAGGAGCCCACCGATTCTGCATCAGATCCGTCAGGGTAGAGGCCTTCTTTCAGGAGCACGGTGCCATTGTCGCCAAATGCCGTGTCGGCTAGTCCAGTCGCGGCATCAATGGACAACAGACGCCCATCGAGAGTGTTGTGAAATATTCGCGCCTGCTCGCCGTCCGTCCAGTACGCCAATGATCGACTACCCAGCCCAAGGCCGCGATCATCCACAGACGCCGGTTGTGGATCATACTGCCACAGCACCTCGCCATTCGTCGGGTCCAGCGCAACTACCTGGTGCTGACCGCTAGGCACATACAGCACGCCATCCACCATTAACGGCGTTGCTTTCAGGTTTCGATCCGGCCGATCGCCCAATGGCAGCGCTTTCCAGCGCCACACTACTTGAAGGGAACCAACATTTTCGGCATTGATCTGCGACAGGTTCGAGTAGCGGGTGAAGCCCTGATCACCACCCCAGGTATGCCACTCACCATCGGGGGCCCCATATTGCGCCGTCGCCGGGACGGCCAGCGCCAGCAGTATCAGAGCACAGACTGACAGCGAGTTAGTTGAGCGCACGCTGTTCCACAATCTCCTGCAAACGTCCGACTGACGTCTCGAGGGCATCTCTGGCCTCTTCATCATGATTAACCTTGGACAAAACGAAGTATGCAGTACGGGCTACCTGGCGCCATCTAGGATTGGCCGGTAGCTTCTCGAGCGACAGGTAACGATTCATTGACCGCGTGCGCAGACGACCGTTGTCGACGCTGACACTCCAGATTCGGCTCTTTTCTGCCAGATCAATAATGGACTCGCCGGTGATTTTCTGCCAGTAGTAGTGACAGTCCTGCATGACTTTCACCAAAGCTTCGCGATAAGCCTCCTCGCTGTCCTCATCATCCACACTGAGTGTGGTAGAGAGTTTGGAGATCAGCGAGTCTATATACTTCAGCTCGTCGACCAGCTCGCTGTGTTTGTGCAGATCCTCGGGCTTGATATTCGACAGATATTCGCCCAGGGTCTGTGTCCGCTCCACGTTGCGGTTAATCTCGGCAACAATCTGTGGCAGGCTGAGCGACTCGGGTGCGTGATCAAAACCCTCATCGTGAGAGGTCGAAACGACAGCAGACCTTTCCTTCTCGAATACAATCAGATAGAACTCCTGCTCCATCTGACTGATGGTCAACAGACAGAAACGACCAGTTTCTCCTGCCAGCTCAAAGTCGAAATACTCAATGTCGTCACGCCGTGAAATCATCGCCTCATCAAACGGAAAATGCACCGCATCAGCGAGCGCTGGCGACCGATTGAGCAGTGCATCTGCGACGCGATTCACTGACTGCTGCAGATAGTCCTGACTATTGATATCGAGCAATTGCTGAGCCGGCTCGTTGGCATAGATCAAAACACCGGCTTCATCAACCGCCAGCAATGGGTCACCTGTCACGTCCAACAGCGCCGCAAGCCGTTGCTCTCTTTGACGCAATCGCTTTTCATTTTCCTCGTATCGCTGCAATTGCCAGTTGAGGCGCTGGTTGTCGCGCCGGACCTGCTGCAGCAACATCAGCTCAAACTGCTTATCAATTCTGACTCGCAGCTCTTCTTTGCTGAAAGGCTTGGTGATGTAGTCGTTGGCGCCCAGACTAAGACCTTTGACAAGGTCCTCAGCGCGGTTTTTAGCAGTAAGAATCACAATTGGGAGTTCATCCGCATCATAGCGCTTGCGCATGATCTGGCATACCTGGTAGCCGGTCATGACGGGCATCATCAGATCCAGTATCACCATATCCGGCTTGACCTGACTGAGCTTCTCCAGCGCCTCTGCGCCACTGAGAGCCGTTATCAGGTCGTAGTGTTCCGACAAGTGTGATTCCACAATCCTGAGGTTCAGATACTCATCGTCAACCACCAGAATACGCCCGCGTGTCTTGCGGTTGCGGGCAGGACTCTCCACTACAGTCGTATCTGATGCATCGTCAGATGCCCGGCGTCGATCAACATTCAGACCCGTTGCCTTCAGCGCCGCGGACAGCTCAGCCGGGGCACTTATATCTGCGTTGACATCTTTGCCGGCCTGAGCACTTTCCTGTTTTACTGCCTTCTTGCCTTCAGGCAGGGCTTTCTTCAGGGGAAGATCAAAGTAAAACAGTGATCCCTCGCCCTGCGTGCTGCGTAACACAATCTCCGAACCGTGCAGTTCAAGCAGGCGCTGCGAAATCGAGAGCCCGAGTCCCGTTCCACCTGATTTTCTGGCCTCGGCCGAGTCAACCTGATAGAAACGCTGGAATATCTGTTTCTGATCCTCAGCCGAAATACCGATACCGGTATCACGAACTGAAACCCGCACGTCCAGGTCCAGAACTTCCACCGCAATAGTGACACTGCCATGCGGTGTAAACTTGATGGCATTGGCAACCAGGTTGAACAGTACCTGCTGCAGCCGATCTTCGTCTCCTTCAACAATAATCTGCCCCGGCGGGTAGTTTTCAACCAGCTTGATGGGTTTCTCACCGATCAAAGGGCGAGTCATGCGGACCACAAGCTCACAAACCTCTTTCAGGTCAGTGTCGTTCCGATTAAGCGCCAGTTGACCATTTTTCATGGCGGAAAAGTCAATGACATCATTGACCAGGCTGGAGAGACGTTGCGCGCTGACCTTCATCAAAGTCAGTGTTTCGCGCTGCGATGTTGTCAGTGTGGTCGACTGCTGATCCGCCAGCATGATTTCGGCCAGGCCGATGATGCCAGTCAGTGGCGTACGCAACTCGTGTGACACATTGGCGATAAATTCTTCTTTGACGCTGTCGGCTTGCTGCAGAGCATCAATTTTTAACTGATTTGCCTTCAGCAGATCTTCCTGAGCCGCCCGGTAACCTTCCATCATGTTCTGCAGTCGATCGCTGAGTCCGACGGCGAGCACGGTGATCGCCAGCAGTGATGCCAGCTGAATACCGTTGTAGGCTAGCAGCGGGGGAATCAGTACACCCAGACGCTGAGTCAATTCCAGCAATACACCGACCAGCAGTATGATCCACGCAGAGATGAAAAAACTCGCGGCACGGGAACCTCGCCGCTGCGCCCGCAATGCTCCAATCGAGATGATCAGCATATTGAAGGCGGTTGCTGTCAGCGCCATGCGATTGACCAGCGAGGCGCTTAACAGGAATGAAATCACAATGGCCGCCGCCACCACCAGAATATAGATTGTGGCGGCGCGGTCGATACGCCGGTCAATCTGGGGCAGATTGAGAAAGCGCTGGACAAAGGCCATGACAAACAGACAGACCAGCAGGGCGATGACACCGGTGGCTTTATTGGACCACTGAGGACTCTCTGGCCACAGGTACTGATAGGCCAGCCCCATGGCAGTCAGCGAGTACAGGCCGCCAAACAGCACGATCAGACCGAAGTACAGGAAGCCGGTTTCACGACTGGTGTGCCAGACCGTAAAACTGTAGATCGCAATCATTAACATCAGGCCGAAGTAAAGACCCGAGGTGAACAGGGATCGCTGGGACTCTGATGCAAAGAACTGCTCATTACCCAGCATCAGCGGGAATTGCAGTGAGCCGGAAGTCTCTACCCGGAAATAGATTGACTGCGCCTGATCAGGCAACACCGGGAACTCAAAGTTGATGCTGCGATGGGCACGATCGCGGGCACGAAATGGCAATGAGGCGCCGGCTGACTTTTGTACCCATTCACCTTCTTCTTCAAAGTAGAAGTCCACGCGAGTCAGTTGCGTGAAGGTTGTGAAGGCAATCCACTGTTCTGGTTCGTCAAAGCGGTTGTCCAGATCGATCCTCACCCAGAGAGCACCACCGCGATAACCGAGATTTGGCTGCCCTGGAGCAACCCAGGGCTGGCCCTGCGTTTCCAGCTGCAGACGCGCCTGATCAAAGCTCAGCTCGCCGTCGGCATCGTCCAGCAGCAGCATCTCGGAACCAGGCACCATGCCGCCGCCAAAGCTGTCAAGATCCAGTGCGCTGACAGGCCTGGCGAACAGTAATAGCAGCAGGATTCCCCACAGCAGGAACATCACCCCGAGGTCCCTTTGCCCAGGATCAGCTGCCGCCCCCATCATTCTGGAATCGGTTTTGTAATTATCGCAATGCTCTCTGGTTTCCATACCGGGCCTGTGGCGCTGTCGGGTATACTCAACCACTCGAATCATATAGAGTTTATGCCAACAATAATACCAGCGGATAGCATCATGCCCATATCAAAACCCCATCGAAACCCATCAATCATGAACAACATCATACCCGGCAGAATCTCCGCATTGCCGCTTGGCCTGAGCCTGATCGGTCTGGTGGCAGCGTGCAGCCCCTCTGAAAACGCCTCCGAAGCAGGTATTGCCACCTATCATGCCGAACAGGCTGAGCGAGGCGCCATGGTATACCAGGCGCAATGTGCGCTTTGCCATGGCACAGCACTACAGGGCGGTGGCGCCGGGCCAGCCCTGAGTGGCGAAGCCTTCGACAGCCGCTGGTCAGACCAGTCCATGAGTGCGCTGGTACAACTGATCAGCACCAGCATGCCTCCAGCAGGTTCCTCGGATCTGAGTCAGGAGGACTTTCTGGACGTAACTGCCTATATATTGCAGAACAATCAGATTCTGGCCAGTGAACAGCCCCTGGCTGCCGACAGCAGCTATGCATTGAGTGATTTCCCGCGCAGCACTGCGGCCGCCGCTGCCCCTACAGAGTCTGCCAACAGCGTGTTCCCGCAAGGGTCTGCTGAGGAAGAGGAATTGGGAGTGACTGTTGCCGGCACGGTAGACGACTTTACACCGCTGTCCGCCGCAGAGCTTGTGAACCCACCTCCAGAAGACTGGCTGATGTGGCGCGGCAATCCGCAGGCGTGGAGTTACAGCGCTCTGGACCAGATTAGCGTAGACAATGTCAGCTCGCTGCGACTGGAATGGGTGTGGAACATGCATGAAGGCGACTCAGAGCCCGCGCCCATTGTTTATGACGGGATTATGTACCTGATTAACCCCGGCAATGTCATTCAGGCTCTGGATGCGCGCAATGGAGAGCTGATATGGGAGCATGCGGCCGGTCCCAACAGCGGCGAAGACATGCGCAGCATTGCCATCTACGACGACAAGATCATCCAGGCAACCACCGATGCCCGGCTGGTCGCACTCAATGCCCGAACCGGAGAGCAGGTCTGGGAACAGGTTGTTGCCGACAGCAGCAAAGGTTTTGCCAATTCAAGCGGCCCGCTGATTGCCGACGACAAAGTCATCGTAGGCCTGGCCAATTGCGCAACGTACATCCCTGAGGACTGTTATATCAGTGCCTATAGCGCGGATACCGGCGAGCTTCAGTGGCGCTTCAATACGATTGCCAAGACCGGCGAACCCGGTGGCGACACCTGGGGTGACCTGGATGACCTTTACCGTGCTGGTGGTGAGACCTGGATCACCGGCAGTTATGATCCGGAAACCCGCCTGACATATTGGGGGGTAGCGCAGGCCAAACCCTGGGCGCCACCCAGCCGCCACATGTCCATCCACGATGCAGGCCTCTATACCAATTCCACGCTGGCGCTTGATGTCGATACCGGAGAGCTGGCCTGGCATTTCCAGCATGTGCCGGGCGAAGCCCTGGATCTGGATGAAGTATTCGAGCGTGTTCTGGTAGATCGCAATGGACGGAAGCTGGTGCTGTCACTGGGCAAACACGGCATCCTGTGGAAGAACGATCGCGAAACGGGCGAGTTCCTGGGCTTCAAGGAAACCATGTACCAGAATGTATTCAGCCACATCGATCCCGAAACCGGCGCCGTGACCTATCGGGAAGATATCGTCAACGCACAGCTTGATGAGTGGATTCCGGCCTGCCCCAGCAGCGCGGGCGGCAAGAACTGGCATTCCATGAGCTACCACGCACCAAGCAACTCTCTGATCGCACCCCTGAGTCAGACCTGCCTGGACAACCGTGCCCGTGCAGTCGCTCTGGAGCCTGGCTCCGGCGGACTGGCCAGCAACCGTCGATTCTATGAAATGCCTGATACCAACGGCAACCTGGGCAAGCTCGCAGCTTACGATGTGGACACAATGGAAGAGCGCTGGAGTTACGAACAGCGCGCCTCGTTCATAACCGGTGTGCTCTCCACTGCCGGCAATCTGGCGTTTGTGGGTGACCTGGACCGGCGCTTCCGCGCGTTTAACGCCGAAACAGGCGATATTGTCTGGGAAACCCGGCTTGGCACAGCTGTGCAGGGCCACCCGCTGACATTCAGCATCGACGGCAAGCAATACATTGCAGTCACAACCGCAAATGGTGGCACGAGCCCCAGAATGGTACCGCGAGTGGTAGCAACTGACATTAACCCACCGCGTAGCGGCAATGCCGTATACGTTTTTGCTCTACCCTGAGCAGCAAACGCCACTGGAAGTCGGTAACACGCAAAAGCGACTTGTTACCGCTTCCAGCAGCCCGGGTCAACTGTACTGCAACGGATAGAACAACAGTAAAACGGTGAGTGTGGTTACTCCAACAATAATATTCATCGGAATCCCTGCACGCAGAAAGTCGGAAAACCGATAACTACCAGGGCCATAGACCATCAGGTTGGTCTGATAACCTAATGGTGTCGCAAAACTGGCCGATGCCGCTATCATGATCGCGAACATAAAAGGCTCTGGATCAAGCCCGGCCTGCTGCGTGATCGCCAGCGCCAAAGGCACCATGATCACCGCGGCGGCATTGTTGGTGATTACCTCGGTCAACAGCGATACCGCTGCGTATATCAGCACCAGCAACAGCCATGGGCGCCCGCCACTCAACTCTACAATGGCCAGGGCCAGGGCTGCCGCAACGCCGGTTTTCTGCAGGGCAGCACCCAGGGCGAATGAGGCGGCTATCGTGATCAGCACTGGCAATTCAAGACTTTTCTCCGCCTGGCTGATTGTCAGACAGCCTGTGGCCATCATGACACCTACTGCAATCAGAGCGGCATCGAGCATGCTCACCAGATTCAATCCGGCCGCACCAACTGCCAGCAGCAGGATGGTCCAGGCCAATCCGGCCTTCTCGTGCCTCGGCGCAACCTTGTCCAGATCGTTGACGACCAGAAAATCCTTGTTGTACTGCTGACGTGTAACAAAGGCAGGACGGGCTTCCAGCAATAGCGTGTCACCTGGTTTTATGATGATATTGCCCAGGTTGCCCTCAATACGCTCACCATTTCGGGCCAGTGCCATGACAACAGCACCGTAACGGTCGTGGAATCGCGAGCTTCGGATGGTCTCGCCAACTGCCGCGCATGACTGGGAAACAACCACCTCAATCAGACGACGCTCGGCGCGGTCCTGCTGCATCAGAGTATTCTCACCCGCCGAGGCGGTCAGACCATTGATCCGCAATAGGTCAGTCACAGCTTCGGTTTCGCCGGCGAACACCAGCCGGTCACCTGCCAGCAATGTCTCTTCAGATGGCGCTGCGGTAACCACCGAGTCGCCACGGCTGATTTCCACCAGGTAAAGCCGCTCCAGATCACGCAAGCCAGCCTTTTCAACGGTCAGTCCAACCAGAGGGCCATGGGGGTCGACTGCCACCTCAACAGTAAATTCACGCATATTGGCAAAGGGTTTGCGGGCGCTTCGATCGGGCAGAACCCTGGGCAGCACCAGCAGCATGAAGACAGTGGCAACCAGCACGACAGGCAGACCGATCAGGGTGATGGAGAATACGCCGAACGCCTCATCGCCAGTTAGTGACTGATACTGACCAGAAACAACCAGGTTGGTGCTGGTGCCGATCATGGTCAGAGTTCCGCCGACTATGGCAGCATAACTCAGCGGAATCAGCAGGCGCGAGGGTGCAATACCGATCTTGCGCGACCAGGAATTGATGGCGGGAATCATGGTGGCCACGACGGGTGTGTTATTGAGAAATGCACTCAGCGGCAGCACGGGCAAAAAGAGGCGCAGCATGGCGCCTCTTATGGACTGAGGTTTACCCAGGAACCTGTTGACCAGCAGGTCGATGCCGCCGGAACCATGCAGCCCGGCAGCGACTGCAAACATCGCGGCGACTGTTATCAGCCCTGGATTCGCGAATCCTGCAAGCGCCTCGGTCGGCGTCAGAACTCCGACCAGACTCAGGATTGCCAGGGCCGTCATCAGTACCACGTGCGCGGGCAATCGGGTAGAGATCAGCGTCAGCAGAACGCCGGCGGTCAACCCGAGAGACAACAATGCCTGCCAATCCATAATAATTCACCTGAAAACCCATTGAGGGAAAGAACGGATTGGCAGTATAGAGCAGCGTTTATATTACATAAAAGAATATTTAATTATAATTAAATCGACATTAAGACTAAAAAGTCTGTGCCAATACGCCGCGTCGATAATCATCCAGCGCCTGCTCTATCTCCTGACGGGTGTTCATCACGAACGGTCCGTACTGGACGATCGGCTCGTTTAATGGCTGGCCAGCAAGCACCACTACACGTGTATCGTCCGCCAGCGTGCGCAGATCAATGCGACTGCCATCTCGAGACAGTCTTGCCAGCCTGCCTCGCTGCACACGACTGCCCTGCTCGCCCAGTGCTATTTCGCCTTCATAGACATAGATCAGGGTTGTGGCACCGTCAGTCACTTCAATGGTGTGCGTATCCGACGCCTTTTCGAAATGCAGATCGAGGTATACCGGTTCTGTGTCAGGCCTGGAGACCAGCCCCTCCAGCAACTCTCCGTCCAGCTGCGCACGCCCTGCGATCAGTTTGCCGGAGACTGCGGCACCGGCGTACTCCGGAATGCTTGCCGAAGGAATATCTCGATAGTCCGGCGCCTGCATCTTGCTGTGTGCCGGCAAATTGAGCCAGACCTGAAAGCCGCGCATACGCCCTTCAGTCTGTTTGGGCATCTCTGAGTGTATGATGCCAGCGCCCGCAGTCATCCATTGCACGTCACCGTTTTGCAGATCACCCACATTGCCCATGTGATCCTGATGTTCCATATGGCCATGTAACATGTAGGTAATGGTTTCAAATCCCCGGTGCGGGTGCGGTGGAAAACCACCGATATAATCGCTTGCTTCCGCAGAGCCAAATTCGTCCATCATCAGGAAGGGGTCAAACCGCGCCGGATCACCGGCCCCTCCGAACACGCGGAGCAGTTTTACCCCATCGCCGTCTGAAGAAGGGCGAGCGACAATCAGTTCTTCCAGTTTCTTCGCCGTCATGATCAATCTCCTGTGAACGCATCAATCAACATTTTGGATACCATTATAATAGCCGCAACAATTTGATGTTATGATGCAAAAAAACCGACCTTTATATTAAATTTTTAGATATAACCATGAAGCAGCCACGTATATCTCTGGAGCAATGGGCAGCATTTGTTGCCGTGGTCGATGAAGGCAGCTTTGCCCGCGCGGCTGAGCAACTCAACAAAAGTCAGTCAAGTATCAGCTATGCCATCTCGCGTATCAATGAGCTGCTACCCACTGCCGTCCTTACGCTGTCCGGCCGCAAAGCCACATTGACGCGTGAAGGCAAGGTCATGTATCGACGCGCCAAGCAGTTGTTACAGCAGGCACAGACTGCAGAGCAAGTGGCAGCAACGCTGGCACGAGGCACAGAACCCGAGGTTGTGCTGGCCGTCGATGGCCTGCTGGAACCGGGGCAGTTACTGCCAACCCTGGAGAGGTTTTCAGCGGCATTCCCGATGACCCGATTGCGAATCCTGGAAACACAACTGTCTGGCACGGAAGAAGCCATCCTGGAGCGCAAGGCTGATGTGGTTATCAGTCACCAGGTGCCCGTGGGCTACATGGGAACACCGCTCAAAGTGGTGCGCATGATCCCGGTCGCCCACCCAGATCACCCCTTGGCGCAGCAGCATGATGCCACGGGAATTAATGATTTTGAGCTCCGCAGCTGGCGGCAGATCGTGCTGCGCGACAGTGGCCAGCGCCGTGAACAGGATGCCGGCTGGCTGGGTTCAGAACAGCGCTGGACTGTCAGCCACTTCTCTACCACGATCAAAGCGCTTCGTGCCGGACTTGGATTCGCCTTTCTGCCCACGGACTGGGTGAAGCGAGAGCTTGCAAGTGGTGAACTGAAGCAGTTGAGCCTCAGTATGGGCGCCGAGCGGCGTCTGCCTCTATATCTTGTGATGGCGGCGGCTGACAGCGTCGGACCAGCGACCAAAGCGCTGGCCCGACTGCTCATTGAGTCGTTGGGGAATCAGTCGGAGACAGGCTGACGCCGACGGTCCATCACGCGGTCAAACACAGCCCAGTTATCAGGCATCAGGTCTGTTTCGGCACTGACCTCAGTACCTATCAACAGGTAGTTGCGCTCCGCATTGCTGTACGGCAGCCATTCAGCCTGACCGGGCGCAGAGGGCTGACCATGGTGCGCAAAGTTGACCCAGTAGTCGGACATGATGTCTGCCAGTCGATAGTCAAACGCCGTGCCACGCGATCGCAAAGTCTGAATATTGTTAAAGGCGTAGGCAATTTCAGAGGCATGGTAGGCACCCAGGTTCGCCTCTGCAGCACCGGGCGGTTGATGTGTAAAGTAATAAAGGTAGGCGGACTGCCCAACATGTCGAGTCAGATTTGCCCAGGTCACCATATTCCAGCCAAAGGTCGCGTCACGAAAACTGGCGAGCACTGATTCACGGATGTTTTCCTCCGGGTAAACATCCAGCACCAGATCGGCGAAGTCGCCATATTGAGCCTGCAGTCTTGCACGGTAGGCTTCAGCCGTTGATGGCAGATTGGCCGCCGCCCCCAGCGTAGTGCCCTCGTCACTGTTAAATCCCACCATCACGGGGACTGCACGTTGTCTGCCTTCAGAAAATATCTCATATGGCTGGGCGGGAATGACCCAGCCATCCACAATACCATCAGTACGGAATCCTGCTGCCATCGCCGCGTCCATCAATTGTCGGCCTGGCATGTTGCGCAGGTCCGCAAGGCTGTTAGCGCCCAGTTGTGTTGCCAGCTCAACTCCTGAATTAATGGCTGAAGGTCCCGCTGAGGTCTGACGATCCAGCGCAACCCGGGTATCAAGACGGGCCCCACTTTGGGCGATCACTTTGTGAAACAGCCCTTCAGTCAGTGGACTGGCTGTTAACAGGTTCACCGACCAGGCACCCGCTGACTCGCCGAAGATTGTGACATTGTCCGGATCGCCGCCAAACGCAGAGATATTCTGCTGTACCCAGCGAAGTGCCTCTATCTGGTCAAGGATGCCGTAATTGCCTGCTGAAAACTCCGGTGACTCGGAAACCAATTCAGGGTGAGCAAAAAAACCGAACACACCGAGGCGGTAATTGATTGTAACGACCACCACGTCTTTGGCAGCCAGGCTGGTGCCGTCGTAGGTATCGATCGCGCCTGAGCCCCGCGTCAGCGCGCCGCCGTGAATCCAGACCATGACAGGTCGGTCGGCGCCGGGTTCTGCTGCACTCCACACATTAAGGTATAGACAGTCCTCGCTGCTGACACGTGCGGGTCGGTAAAAGAAAGAACCTTCCGGATAGGGCTGCTGAAGGCAGTCCGGACCAAAACTATCAGCCAGTCGCTCCCCCTGCCAGGAGGGTGCAGGTTTTGGTGCCTGCCAGCGGTCCTGACCTACGGGTGGCATTGCATAGGGTATGCCCTTGAAGATGGATACCTGAGGATGCCGCTCCGATGCGGTTCCGAGCAGCGCACCCTGAGGCGTGTCGAGACGAACCAATGCTGTCTGAGTGGGTTGTTGCGCTACGATTGCGCCGGCCCACAGGCCAACGGCGGCAACGAGGAGCGTTTTCAACGTCTTTCTCATGTCCAGTTCCTGTTATTCTGCTGATTTTGACGGAGACCAGACGATGCAGGAATTTGGCATGGAAAACAAGTATTCCGCCAGGCGATGCTCAGCTTTGCATCTCGTTGCGGATGGCAGACAGGTTCTGTTGGGCTGGCTGGTAATCGGGCTGAATCGACAGTAACTGTTCCAGCACACTGGCAGCACGGGCCAGATCACCCTGTTGATAGAGCCAGTTGCTATAGCCCATCGCGATGACAGCCTGATCAGGCCACTGTTGGTAGCCCGCCTGCCAGGCTGCCCCGCTCAGTTCCGGATGCAGTCGCTGAAAATCTGCCACTGCCATAAAATAATCTGACACTTCCGCCGAAGCTGGGAGATCTCCTGGTGTCAGCGCCACAAAAGCCCAATGCTCGGCACGCTGCCAGGTCCGCTCGAACACCGGCAGCGCCACACGATATTCACGAATGGTCCCTGAGCGAAGAATTAATTCCTGTTGCTCAGGATCAAATCCCACAACCACCGCATAGTGCCATTGTGGCAACACGCTTAGTCCAAGATTCTGAAACACCAGCACCGGGTTGCCGGCTTCCAGTTCATTGATGATGGCAGTCAGCGTGCCTGGTATCACGTAGGGAACACGTTCAAAGGTTCGCGTCGCCGCCAGCATTTCCACCTGCAGAGAACCCTGCCGTGATGGAATATAGACGTGGGAAACGAGGTCATCTGGCTGCACTGCCACCTCGTTGTATTGCAGGATTGTCGCCAGTGCGGCCGGACCACACTGGTAAAGCTCTTGCGGAAAAAAAGGCACATCGACCAGTTCGACACCTTCAGGCAACTGGTCAGGTGGGCTGGACAGCAGCTGCTGACTTTGTGGTGTCGCCGCACATGCTACCAGCAGGGAGGCGAAAAGCAGGAGAAAAGGCACCCGCAAGCGGGTGCCTGATCGCTTTGACATCAGAGCCCCGGGAAAATATCGGTAACGCCAGCGATGTCCAGCAGCATGAAGATCACCAGCAGGAACAGAACGGTTTCCAGCAGGCCTTCACCGGCGGGCAACTCATCAATCTGTGCTGACAGCGCTGCCAGTTCGGCCTGGCTCATCGCGCTTACACGCGCCTGGGCATCGGCAGCATCCACGCCACGCGCGGCCAGTTGCGCCTGCACATCCGCACGACTCAAAAAGTTATTGACGGAAGCACGCTGATCAGCGACTTGCATCTCCTGCATCAGCTGTTCGGTGGTTACCATGCCTTGCGGCGCAGCATATGCCTGCTGGAACATCGCACCGAATGCAAAAACTGTAGCCAACATCCAGGTCGTGACGGACTTAAGTGTTCTGATTTTCATGACTGACTCCTTTTCATTGAAAACAAAATTTACTGCTATCGAACATCTATGTTTAACGGGCAAGCCATCGGAATTATTCCGAGGGCGGTACCTGGTGGACATAGATATCCCGCTGCGGGAACGGAATACTCAAACCTGCTTTATCGAACTCTTTGTAGACCAGCTCGTTCATACGGAAATGCACACCCCAGAAATCGGCTGCGTTCACCCACACCCGGACGACAATATTGACGGAGCTGTCTGCAAGCGCCGACACAGCCATAAAGGGGGCCGGATCTTTGAGGATGCGATCATCGGCTTCAATCAAGCGCCCCAGAACACCGTATGCCGTGTCGACGTCGTCGCCGTAGGCGATACCAAATGTCCAGTCCACCCGTCGCGTCGGCTGTGCCGAATAATTGATCAGTGAGCCCGTGGACAAAGGCCCATTGGGGACAAAGATCGTTTTGTTGTCTGGAGTGGTCAGTTCGGTGACAAAGATCTGGATTTCCCTGACGGTTCCCATATGACCCTGAGCTTCAATAAAGTCGCCGACCTTGAAGTACTTGAAGAACAGGATCATGACGCCGCCAGCAAAGTTTTGCAGCGTGCCTGACAGGGCCAGGCCGATGGCCAGACCGGCCGCACCGAGGATGGCGATAAAGGATGTCATCTGAACACCCAGCACACCCAGTGCCGTGATATACACCAGCACCTTCAACAATATCGACATCAGGCTGGACAGGAAGGACGCCAGTGACGGATCAACCTTGCTGCGCTTCAACAAGCGTTTGACCAGACTCACGAGGATACTGACGACCCACAGACCCAGCACCAGCGTGGCCAGCGCGCCGACAATGCGCGGACCATAGGTCAGGGCGTAACCCATGAATACGTCGGTTGAAAAGTTAAGGTTTTCCAGTGATTCCATAGTTGTTACTGACTCCCAGAAGGCTTGATTCGCACGGGCGGCATGGCCTGTTTCGCAACATTAACCTACACATCAACTGCGGCTGTCAAACAACTTTTTGCCATGCTTGTCTCGCCGCCGGTCTGACCGCATAATGACTTTTCGCACGCTTAGCCAGGTCAATTAACTGAAATAGCCGTGTCGTCAGTCGGACTCAGACAGATTGCCAGGAGAGTATGATGTTGCACGCCAGATTGCACTCTACAATAAGAACAGGCCTCACCATGTGCCAGGCGGCGCTTCTGCTGATGGTCTCTTCCTTGACGACCGCGCAGACAGACACGGTGGCTCTGGTGAATGCCCGTATCATCGATGGCACCGGCGCAGCCCCGGTTGACGACGGCGTGATAATTATCGACGCAGGCCGGATTACTGCTATTGGCAACTCAAACGATATCGACATCCCTGACCAGGCCAATGTGATGTCCATGGCCGGCAAAACCATCATCCCCGGTCTGATTAATTCACACGGTCATGTCAGTGACGTGCTCGGCCTGGAGTCCGGCCACTACAACACAGAAAACCTGTTGCGCCAGCTGAATCTGTACGCCAGCTACGGGGTGACCACAGTCATCAGCCTGGGCGGCGATGAGCGTGAGGCTTTTGAACTGCGCGACACCCAGGATACTCCTGCGCTGGACCGGGCACGGATATACGTTGCGGGCCCCGTCCTGTCAGCCGATTCGCCAGACGAGGCGGCTGCTCTGGTCGACGAAGTTGCCCGGTCGAATCCCGATTTCATCAAAATTCGAGTGGATGACAACCTGGGTCGCACCACCAGGATGGCACCGGAGGTCTACCAGGCTTTCAGCGATCGCGCCGAACATCACGGCATCCCGCTGGCGGTACACATTTATTACCTGGACGACACACGGCAGGTAGTCGAGGCAGGTGGCGACTTTGTCGCCCACAGTGTGAGAGACAGACATGTTGATCAGGCATTTGCCGATCAACTCATAGCGGCAGATGTCTGCTACAGCCCGACGTTGACCCGAGAAGTGTCCACCTATATCTACGAGTCGGAACCCGATTATTTTAGCGATCCCTTTTTCCTCGCTGGTGTTGATAGCGAAATTCTGGACACGCTGCGTGAGCCGGGCCGCCAGCAGCGGCTTCGTGACAGCGCCATGGCCCAGCAATACAAGGCAGCGCTGCCCATCGCAATGAGCAATCTCAAAATGCTTGCCGACGCCGGCGTGACAATAGCGATGGGCACCGATAGTGGTCCTGCCGCACGTTTTCAGGGATATTTTGAGCACCTGGAAATGTGGATGATGCAGGATGCGGGTCTGACGCCGATGCAGATCATCACCTCGGCCACCGGCGATGCCGCGCGTTGCATGGGTATCAGCGATGAACTCGGCACACTCGAAGCAGGCAAGTGGGCCGATCTGTTGGTTCTGTCAGCCGACCCGCTCGAGGATATTCGCAATACCCGAAGCATCGACCAGGTCTGGATAGCCGGCAAAGCGCTGCCCCGGCCAGGTTTTTAGAATGGATCATAGTAGAGATCATTACTGATGGAAGACTTCTGGAACAGTGATCGAACGCAGAGCCTGATCGGCGCTGCGGTGCTGGTCATCGTGTCCATGCTTTCGGTTTATCTGCTGTCGCAGGGCCGGCCATGGTCAGCCGAACTGAGCCTGATCGCCAGTTTATTCCTGGTCAATATTGTATGTTTCTTTTTGTCGACCTCATCCTGGGCACAGCAACAACGACACCGGCTGATGGTGGTCATCTGGCTGGAAGCCGCGATCATAGTCAGCCTCTACTTTCTGGTCAGTATCAGTTTTGTAGCCATTCTGGGCATTATCTGGGTAGTCCAGATCACCGAGCTGTTCCCGATTCGTACCACCAGCTGGTTACTACTCGCCGCTGTCAGCATCTTTACGTTTACCCAGATATTTCACTTCAACGACAACAGCCTGATGCTGGCACTGACGGGCTCAATAACGCTCAGCCTGTTCCACCTGTTCGCCGTCATCGCCACTTATCGCGCCAAACGCGAACAGGAATTGCGCGAGGAAACCGCCGCGCTGAACCGCGAGTTGCTGGCCACCCGCGAATTGTTGACCGAGCATTCGCGACAAACCGAACGCCTGCGCATAGCACGTGATCTTCACGACCTGCTGGGACACCACCTCACCGCACAGATTCTGCAGCTGGAGGTTGCAACACATGTCACTGATGGAACTGGCCGACAGAAAGTCGAACAGGCTCTGGCGCTTGGCAAACTGCTGCTCAGCGACCTGCGCACAGCAGTCAGCGAGCTGCGCGAGGACGAACCAATCAATTTCCGTGATGCGGTGAAAAAACTCGTCATTGGTGTTCCGAATATCGACATTCACCTGAACTTCAATTCAACGCTTGGCGAGATGCACCAGGCGGAGACCCTGCTCCGGTGCACACGGGAAGCGCTGACCAACATCCTCCGGCATAGCGGCGCCAGCAGATGTGACATCAGTTTCAACAGCACAGACAGCCATTATCATCTGCAGATCCGCGATGACGGCCGTTGTCGCGATTCTGTGACACCTGGCAACGGGCTCAAGGGAATCAAAGAGCGTGTTGAGGAAGCCGGCGGTAATGTTCGCTGGTACGCAGACAGCGGCTTTGTTATCGATATATATCTGCCTCTGGAATCAGAACTGGCCGAAGCCAGTTGATTCAGCCATCAGATTACAGCGTGACGCACTTTTGCAGACACCCACTCAGACAGCACCACAGTCGCAAATATCAGCACAAATACGGTAGCGACCTGCGCCCAGGCCAGGTTGTTGATAGCGGCGTTCATTTGCAGTCCTATGCCGCCAGCTCCGACCAGCCCAAGCGTTGTCGCTTCACGTATATTAATATCCCAGCGATAGACGCTGATGCCGGCAAAGGCCGGCAGGATCTGAGGCCAGACGGAGTAGGCAAGCACCTGCGGGCCACTGGCTCCAGTCGCCGTGATGGCTTCAACAGGGGTCGGGTGAATCTCTTCAATGGCCTCGTAAAGCAGCTTGCCCACGAAACCGATCGAGCGCAACGCGATGGCCAGCATCCCCGCAAAGATGCCAGGCCCGACAATTGTAACCAGCAGCATGGCCCAGATCAGAGCATTAATGGATCGCGAACTGACAATGATGGCCAGTGCGACCGCGCGCAGAGACGCGTGAGGTGTCGTGTTGCGCGCGGCCAGAAACGCCAGCGGGAAGGCAATCAGGATACCCAGCGCGGTACCAACCGTTGCGATATTGATCGTATCCCACAAGGGCTTCATCAGTGAGCCGGTGATACTCCAGTCGGGCGGGATCATGCGGCCAATCAGGCTGGCAGCCTGCTCATCGGCATCGTACAGAAACTCCCAGATGGTATTTTCGGAGATCAGCGCCCAACACCACACAAACAGCATGCCACCGAGCATCCATCCCGCCCAGATGGCGTATTGCTTTGCCGGTTCGCGCCGCAACCATTCCTTCTGTCCATCTTTTTCGCGGATAGGCATTATTGAGTCCACCTTCGCACATAACCAGAGAAATACTCACTCAGCAGGACGATGGCAATGATCAGCAACAGTATGGCCGCCGAGGTGTCATAGTCATAGCGATTGATCGAGGTGTTGAGCGTCGCGCCGATACCACCGGCACCAACGATGCCGATAACGGCCGACTCCCTGAAGTTGATATCCAGACGATACAGCGATAAACCTATCAGTCTGGGCATGACCTGGGGCTGCACCGCATAGTTGACCCATTGCAGCCAGGTGCCACCCGTCGCCCGGATCGCCTCCAACGGCTCTCGCTGAGCGTCTTCTATATCCTCCGCGAGCAACTTGGCCATAAAACCTATTGTCGCAAATGCCAACGTTATGACACCGGCTAAGGGACCGAAACCAAACATGGCAACAAACAGAATGGCGATGATGATTTCCTGAAACGTACGCGACAGGGCAATGATGGTGCGACAGATGTAGTAAACGGGTGCTGGTGCAATGTTGCGCGCTGCGCCTAGCCCCACCGGTACAGCAAGCAGGACTCCGATGATGGTCGCCGTAAAAGTCATCGTCAGACTTTCCTGCAGGCCAACAAATATCTCGCCGCTGCGGCTGACAAAGTCCGGACTCATGAACGAGGCTATAAACTCGACGCCGCGATCCATGCCCTGCGCAACCCGATCCCAGTTGACATCAACACTTAACCAGGCCGCTATGACGTACGCCAGGACACCCAGATTGAGTGACACACGCAGCCAGCGGCGTCTTATCAGTGGCAGCGGTGACCAGACTCCCTGCTGCAACAGTTGTAGCCGCTGCACATCCGCAGCTGAAGTACTGTTCTGGCTCATGGGTGTGCATCCACCGTCAGTGAACGCACTCTGTCCTCAGGCGAGGAGCGCTCGTCATCATCCTCATTGTCCGCAGGAACCTCCCAATCCTCCTCTCCATAGATACTCGTCAGAATGGCGGGGCTCAGATCCTGCGGCGAGCCGTCGAACACGATCCTGCCAGCACGCAATCCAACCACCCGGTCCACGAACTGCTGGGCCAGCACAACATCATGGATGTTGATGACGGCGGCCAGTTGCTGCTCCCGACACAGATCGCAGATCAGGCGCATAATCTGCCTGGAAGTCTTCGGATCGAGACTGGCCGTGGGCTCATCAACGAGCAATAGTTTGGGATTCTGCATCAGGGCACGAGCGATGCCGACGCGTTGTTTCTGTCCGCCCGACAGCGCATCTCCCCGTTTGTCGAACATGGTTTCCAGACCAACCCTTTGCAACAAATGAAAGGCCTGCTGAATATCGGATTTCGGAAAACGACGAAAGTAGCTGCGCCAGAACCCGACATAGGCCAGGCGTCCCGATAATACATTCTCCATCACGGACAGACGCTCAACCAGAGCGTAATTCTGGAATATCATACCGATCTGGCGGCGCGCCTGCCGCAGCTTCGCACCTCTGACCCGGGTAATGTCCTCGCCGTCCAGCTGCACCTTTCCATCAGTGGGTTCTATCAAGCGGTTAACACACCGAATAAGTGTGCTTTTGCCTGCACCAGAGGGTCCGATCAATGCAATGACCTGGCCCGCCGGAATCGTCAGATCGATATCGCTGAGGGCAAGCTCACCTGTCTGGTAGCGTTTGCTCACGCCTGTTAGTGTCAGCATGCTGCGTGATCTCCCTCAGTCACAGTTGTAAATCGTATCATTGGCTTCATCGATATCCCGAATGACCTGCCAGTGCTGTTGGTAGCTGATCGGAATAAACTGGGCCATCCCCGCATCGGCAAACTCCTGCTGCAGAGCCGACCCTTCCCAGTCAAAACTGAAAAAGGCCTGGCGAATGTTCTCGGCGAGTTCGGGCGCCAGATTGTGTGCCATTCCATAAGCTGTGGTGGGAAATGTCAGCGAACGATAGATGCTGCGATACTGATCAGCACTGACAACATCCCTGCCCTCCATTCGGCGCAGGACCTCATTGGCAATGGCTGCCGCCTCATAGTCGCCGTTTACAACGCCCAGGATCGAATTGTCGTGACTGCCGGAGTATGTAGTCGTGTAGTCGCGATCGGCCTGCAGGCCGAATTCCCGATCCAGTAGTGTCGACGGTGCTTTAAATCCAGAGTTGGATGTTGGTGATGTAAATGCAAGCTGGCGCCCCTGCAGGTCGGCAGCGTTGATAATACCGCTGTCAGGATAAGTGATGATCTCCATTTCGTAGCCGAAACTGCCGTCCTGGGCAGCCATCATGGCAAACGGCACAAACCCTGTGCAATTGACAGCAACCGGTGTCGACCCGGTGTTAAAGCCGGCAACATGCAGGCGACCTGCGCGCATCGCCTCCAATTGGGCGGCATTGGACTGCACCGGGAAAAAGCGGATCTCTTTGCCAGTCAGGGTTTCCATGTGGGTGATAAATTCGTCCCATACCTGAGAGTACAGTGCCGGGTCTTCCACGGGAGTGTAGGCAAATACCAGAATTCGTGGGTCGCGCCATGCGTCCGGGTCCGCCGGGCGGTCGGCGACCAGATCGGCGTCGCTGTCCTCATAACGCGGTGACAGCTGAGCCGATGCTGCCAGCGGCAATAACGCCGCCAGCAGGCCCGCTGTCACGCGTATCAGGCTGCGGTGAAGCGTCAGCGCTGAGTCAGTGGCCTTGAATAACATGATGACTGCCCTATGACTGCATGGAACAGCTGCATGGGTGAAATAGACGCAGCTGTATATCGCAGATTATTCATTATTGTCGGTATTTCACCCGCTGTAACGTCTGCTGCCAGCGGGAGGGTGACTGTGGATCATAGCAGGTGCTGGATTGCCGTCAACCGCGCAACAGGGCCTGAAATTGAAGCAGAATATCGTCTGCACTGCCATCATTGACCAGTACCTCTGCCTTCGGGTCTGGTGCCTCGAAATCATTGGTGAGTGCTGACGCACTGGCAACGCTGATACCATCGCGACGACTACGTAGCCGATCGACTATTAATTGTGGGTCCGATTTCACCCAGATAAACCGTATCTGTGGCAATCTTGCATTTAACCAGTCCCGATGACGCTGCTTATAGGCACCCTGGGTCACAATCAGGGGTTTGTCAGGCTCCCTGGACACCCGCTGGCGGATGGTTTGCAGCAGTACCACAAAAAACTCATCACGCATTGCATCGGTAAACGGTTGAGCCGTATTCAGTGCCTCACGCATGGCAGAGGTAATGTCATCATCAGCATGGTACACAGGCCAGCCATAGTGCCGGGATAAAACATCACCGGCAAATGACTTGCCGCTTCCAGACAAGCCGAACAAAAACCATACCGTTGGCAGGGTCATACCATTTATCGCTTGCTGCATACTGAGACTATCCTGAAACATTCCCCGGAATGGATTTTAGCGTACACCTGCGTGTATTATTCGGCTTTTGCAAATCTATCTGTTGCAGGAACCAAAGATGGGCAGAGCATACCAGAACCGTAAAGAGTCGATGGCCAAAACGGCGGCGGCTAAAACCAAAGTTTACAGTAAATATGCGCGTGAAATTTACGTTTGCGCGAAGTCTGGCGGCACAGACCCCGATGGCAATCTGACTCTGCGCAGCCTGCTGGATCGTGCCAAGAAAGACCAGGTCCCCAGCCATGTTATTGACAAGGCGCTGGAGAAGGCCCGGGGCAGCGGTGGGGAAGACTTTTCGCCAGCTCGCTATGAAGGCTTTGGTCCCGGAAACTGCATGGTCATCGTTGAGTGCCTTACCGACAACCCCAATCGCACCTTCGGCGATGTCCGTCAGTGCTTTACCAAGACCAAATCAAAAATTGGTGCGCAGGGCAGTGTCAGCCACATGTTCGATCACTGTGCCATTCTGGCCATCATGGGTGATGATGAAGAGAGTGTGCTGGAGGCTCTGCTGGGGGCCGACGTCGACGTTACTGATATTGAAAATGAAGACGGCCGTATCACGGTCTTTGCACCTCACACAGAGTATGCAAAGGCGCGCCAGGCATTACGTGACGCCTTCCCCGATGTCGAATTCGAGGCCGATGAAATTCAGTTCCTGGCACAGACGCAGACCGAACTGAGCGGCGACGATGTTGCTCTCTTCGAGCGTTTTATGGACATGCTGAACGATCTGGACGACGTCCAGAATGTTTATCACAACGCGGTATTGCCCGACTGAGGCAAACGCGGCAGCTCTGGCGCAGCCTGTTCAAACAGCGGCTGCCAGGCTTCCTCTGGTTGTGGCGCGCCAAAATAGTATCCCTGTTTAAAGTAGCAGCCGAGCTCCGTCAGACGCTCGGCCTGCGCTGCTGTCTCCACTCCCTCTGCGATTACCCGCAGGTCCAGACTGGCGCCCAGCGCGATAATGGTTTTCACGATGGCCTCATCGTTAATATCATCCATCAGGTCGCGCACAAATGACTGATCGATTTTCAGCTGCGACAGTGGCAGTCGTTTCAGATAACTCAAAGAGGCATAGCCGGTACCAAAGTCATCCAGCGCGAACTTGATGCCCATGGCCTGTAATTCCCGCATGCGCTCAACTGTCGACTGCACATCTTCAATTAACAGGCTCTCGGTAACCTCCAGTTCCAGAAGCCTGCCATCCACACCAGACTGTTGAATACAGTCGGCTATCTGGCGCACAAATTTGGGGCTGCGAAACTGTCGCGAACTGATATTGATGGCCAGCGTCATTGACCGCGTTGCGCTGTGTTGCTGCCAGCGCTTGAGGATACGGCAGGCTTCCGCGATCACCCATTCCCCAAGTGGAACAATCAGTCCCGCCGACTCAGCAACTGGAATAAAATCCCCGGGCGAGACGCGCCCAAGAATGTCATCCTCCCAGCGCAGCAAGCCCTCCATGCCGACCATTCTACCGTCGCCATCAACCTGTGGCTGCAGGTGCAGATTCAGACCAGTGCCATCGAGCGCACGCCGCAGGGCTTTTTCGATACTGGTACGTCTGGTGACCTCAACCTGCATGGTGGGGTTAAAAAATTTCACCGCGTTGCGCCCGGCATTCTTCGCAGCACCCAGCGCCAGATCCACTGCCTTTAGCAGCTCATCGACGGATTCGGCGTCAGAAAACATTGCCACTCCGACACTTACCGATGTGGTGACTTCGTGGCCGTGCAGATCAAAGGGGTCACCCAGCTGTACACGAAGAGTTTCGGCAAGATCATTAACACGATTGACTGCATCATCAATTTCAAGTGCCAGATCTTCCACAATGATGACAAACTCGTCTGCACCCAGCCTGCCGGAGGTGTCGGTAGGCAGCAGACTACGTTCAATTCGATGTGCCATTTGCTGCAACAACACATCCCCATGATTGTGACCCAGGGAGTCATTGATAGTCTTGAAGTTATCCAGATCGATCAGTACCAGCGCACCCTGATAACCTGTTATCTCATGTCCGCCCAGGGCGTGTTCCAGCCGCTCCAGTATTAACCGACGATTGGGGAGCCCGGTCAGCGAATCAAACGAGGCGAGTTGCTGAAGCTGACTGTTCATTTTGCTGTATTCTGTAATATCAGTAGAAATACCGCATAAAGAAGAGATGGTATCGTCCGGGTTGCGCAGAGGAATCTTGACTGACAGGAAGGTGTATTCGTCCTGACCATCGCGGGAAACACGGTGCTCTTCTTGGGCGACACGCTCGCCCTGGCGTATTACACGCAAATCAGTCTGTTGTATCTGTTCATAGGTGCGACTGTCAAAAAAAGCCTCATCGGTCTTGCCAAGGATTTCACTCTCCGGGTGGCCAAACAGTTCGCAGACCTTCCTGTTTACGTATTGATAATGCAGTTTGTAGTCCTTGATGTAAATATAGGCATCGACACTATTGAGGATAACATTCAGTCGCTGCTCACTGTCCTGCAGGCTTTGAGTCCGGACTTTGACGCGATAGCTCAACGCCACGCTGAACGCGATTGCCGCGAGCAATGCGAGGGCCAATGCTGCAGAACTCCAGATTATCCAGCCAGGTAGAGTACGGTCATTCTGATAGCTCCAATGCTCCAGAATCCGGTAATAGACCGAGTCTGGGTCGGCTCGCCACAGGCTCAGGTAGTTATCAATCGCCGTAAGTACTGCCCCATGGCTGCCGGCGGGCACGGCAAAATGTAACTGGCTGGGTTGAAACAGTATGGGGGTCGGCGTCAGCCCGAGGCGACTGGCCTCCATATCACCAGAGTGGTAACTGGATACCACGGCATCGGCGGCGCCTTCGGCAACAGCGGCAAACGCCTGTGTCTGATTGTCATAAGTCACCCAGTCGACGTTTAGAAAAAAATTGTCCGCCAGTGACTCCAGATAGGCTTGTTGAATGGAGTCCTGGAGCAAAGCGATACGTTTTCCTTCCAGGTCCAGAATTCCCAGAATGCCCTGATCACGTGACTCGTAAATCTGTGACCAGCTCAGCAATGCCGGCTGCTGATGAAAGTCAAACCGCTGCTGCCTGTCGGAATCAATCGCAACATCCGGCATGATGTCGATCTCGCCACGCTCCAGCAGCGACAGACATTCACTCCATTGACAGGGAACAGCTCTGAGTTGCCAACGCTCGGCACGGGCAATCTCGCGCAACAGGTCTCCGTGTATGCCGGAGATGCCGCCTTGCTCATCCTGGAACAGTTTGGGCGGGTTTTCGTAAACACCTACCCGCAGCACACTGGTTACCGGTTGTGCATGGGCAACCGACACCAGGGTGGTTAACACCGCCAATGTGATCAGAGATCCAGCACGTAAAGGTGACTTCTTGTCGCACATCGCTATTGGACCAGCCTGCTCCCTGAAAATGACGATCAGTCTCCTGCGCCGTTGCCCAGACAGCTCGATCTACACCTGATCTTTGCATCGGGACCTGGAGTGCGGGAATTCTACCGGTAGTTTCGCTGATAGACATCAGCCCCCATGTGCTCAATCTGTCTGTCGATCATGCGATCCATGGCCTGCAACACCCGCTGATGGGAAGCTTTGCGACCTTCCAGTCCTTGCAGGGTATACACTATCGCCTCCAGTGTCGATAAGGCGTCGGGCTCGCTCGCCCGACGAATGCGGTATCGACTGACCGGCACGGCACTGAGACTGAATCTTGGCAGGGACTGCAACACCGGCCAGGTATACAGCATTTTGCGACTGCGCCGCCAGCTGGCGTCAAGAAACACCAGGGGTCTGGGGCTGTGTCCGCGAAGTTCTTCAACCGGCAGGGACTCATCACTCGGGTAGATCAGCACACAATTTTCAGGCAGCGATGGCAAAACGTCCTGCTTTACAGCAAGCGTTTGCAGGAGACAGTCAGAATAGCTGAGTGATGCGAGCCGGGCTGTACCCAGCGGGTGTGTCGCCTCGCGTAAATCCTGCAGTATGACCAGCGGCCAGGTATTGGTTGCGGCTACAATGTCGGCGCAAAGGCAGGTTGAGATCGGTCTCTGACATCGGCTACAGCGTTGTCGAGCCATGGCGAGTCCATTAAGGTGGGAATGATGATGCACCAGCGCCGTCAGTTAATGCACGACGCTGGCTTCATCTGCCGCAATCAGCTTGCAGCAAAAGCTTCTTTTTCGTCTTCGGTCACTTCTTTGATGCTCAGCTTGATTCGGCCGCGTGCATCGAGGTCCATAACTTTGACCAGTACATCCTGTCCTTCACTCAGATACTCACTGATGTCTTCAACACGATCAGAAGAAATCTGCGAGATGTGAACCAGGCCGTCTTTACCGGGCAGAATGGTTACAAAGGCACCGAAATCAACGATACGGGCAACCTTGCCCATGTACAGCTTGCCTACTTCGGCTTCCGCTGTAATGCGCTGAATCAGCTCTATGGCCTTGTCGCGGGAGTCAGCATCTTCGCCATAAATGCGAATATTGCCGTCATCGTCGATATCCACCGATGCGCCACTTTCCTCTGTGATAGAGCGAATGGTGGCACCGCCTTTACCAATGACGTCGCGAATCTTGTCGGAATCGACCTTCATCGTTGCCATGGATGGTGCATTCTCGGAAACGTTTGGACGGGCAGTGGCCAGTACTTTGTTCATCTCGCCGAGAATGTGCAGGCGCGCTTCCAGTGCCTGGTTCAGAGCGATCTCCATGATCTCTTCATTGATGCCCTGAATCTTGATGTCCATCTGCAGAGCGGTCACACCCTTGTCTGTACCCGCGACTTTAAAGTCCATATCGCCAAGGTGGTCTTCATCACCCAGGATGTCCGTGATCACCGAGAAGCGCTCACCATCCTTGATCAGACCCATAGCGATACCCGCCACAGGAGCCGACAGAGGCACACCCGCATCCATCATTGCCAGCGAGCTGCCGCATACTGAGGCCATGGAGCTGGAGCCGTTGGATTCGGTAATTTCCGATACCACACGAATGGCGTACGGGAAATCCTCTTCGCTCGGCATGACTGCCTGCACACCGCGCTTGGCCAGTTTGCCATGGCCGATTTCGCGACGCTTGGGACCTGACATGAAGCCAGTTTCACCAACACAGAAAGGAGGGAAGTTGTAGTGGAACATGAAGGCTTCTTTCTTGGAGCCTTCCAGACCTTCAATCATCTGTGAATCACGCACGGCACCCAGAGTAGTTACAACCAGCGCCTGAGTCTCGCCACGTGTGAACAGCGCTGAACCGTGAGCCTTGGGCAGAACACCTGTCTCAATGGCAATCGGACGAACCGTTTTAGAATCACGACCATCAATACGTGGCTGACCGTCCAGCACACGATTACGCACTACTTTTTTCTCGAGTTTTGCGAACACGCCTTTTACGTCATCAGCAGTGACACCTGACTCTTCGCTGACAAACTGCTGTTTGGCCTGGTCCAGCAACTGACCCAGTGCATCGTAACGCTGCATCTTGTCAGAAATCTGGTAGGCGTCGGTAATACCGGCAGTAAACGCATCGGCGATTGCCTTGACCAGTGTTTCGTTCTCTGGCTCAGGCTGCCAGTCCCAAACGGGCTTGCCGGCTTCTGCCTTGAGCTCGTTGATTGCCTGAATGGCGCCCTGCATGGCTTCATGGCCATACAGCACCGCGCCCAGCATCTGATCTTCAGTCAGTTGTTTTGCTTCTGACTCCACCATCAGTACGGCTGATTCAGTACCTGCCACAACCATGTCCAGCAATGAGGTTTCCAGCTGTTTGGCACCCGGGTTAAGGATATATCCATTCTCCGGGTCGAAACCGACGCGAGCTGCGCCGATAGGGCCGTGGAAAGGGATACCCGAGATAGCCAGCGCTGCTGATGCGCCAATCATGGCTGCTACATCAGGATCTTCATCCTTGGTTGCAGAGATGACCGTACAGATGACCTGTACTTCATTTTTGAAACCCGAAGGGAACAAGGGGCGGATAGGCCGGTCAATCAATCGCGAAACCAGCGTCTCTTTCTCAGTGGGACGCCCTTCGCGCTTAAAAAAGCCGCCGGGGATTTTACCGGCCGCGTAGGTTTTTTCCTGATAGTTGACAGTCAGCGGGAAAAAATCGGCGCCAGGGGCGGCCGTCTTTTTTCCCACGACTGTGGCGAGCACCTGAGAGCCACCCATGGTGACAATCACAGCGCCGGTAGCCTGTCGTGCAACTTTACCGGTCTCCAGAGTGACCGTCTGGTCACCAAACTGGAAGGTCTTGCTTACAATATTAAACATACTCTGTTCCTGTTTTTTATTTGAGACCCGGGCAGCATTGCAGCAACATCCGTTTTACCAAGAGTCTCTTCTCACTGTCTCATCGTCTTGAAATTGCGATGCGTCTTAGCGACGCAGGCCCAGACGTTTGATCAGATCGGCATAACGGTCAACATCTTTGCGCTTGAGGTAGTCCAGCAGCTTGCGACGGCTGTTTACCATGCGGATCAGACCACGACGTGAGTGGTGGTCGTGCTTGTGTTCACGGAAATGATCCTGCAGCAGATTGATGTTTTCAGTCAGCAACGCAACCTGTACTTCGGGAGAACCCGTGTCGTTGTCGCCGCGTCCGTATTCGTTAACAATTGCCTGTTTCTGTTCAGTCGTTAAAGCCATTTTAAAATCTCCAGTTCAATATGCATTAATGTTTAATGACATCCTGTCAGCCAGCATAACCGTGCATAATTACAGTTACCTGGTGTCTTCCTTCATTAATCGGCGTGGAGCCACCCGACCATCATCGAGCACTTCTCCCATACCGAAGAATTCTTCTTCATCGTACAGCCGTACCAGACCACTGTCTGGCAGATGTCGGACCATCACAGCCTGCCCCTGCTTCATGTATACTGCAGTTGTTGCTGGCATATGGACTGCCGGCAGGTGCTCAATGGCCTTGTCGGCTGGACGCAACAAAGCATCAACAGCCTCCAGTCCCCCAGCTTCATGCAGCTCTTTCAGGGCGTCGAGCGTCACGCACTCGTCAATTCCAAAAACGCCGGACTGCAGTCTTCGCAGCGCCGTTACGTGCCCGCCGCAACCCAGGCTTTCTCCCAGGTCGTCAGCAATGGTACGCACATAGGTTCCTTTGCTGCAACGTATTTCCAGTTCAGCACTGTCACCATCGAACGACACCAGCCGAAGCTCGTGAACTGTCACCAGGCGCGGTGTCCGCTCCACCTGTTGCCCCGCACGGGCAAGTTTGTACAAGGGCTGACCTTTGTGCTTCAGGGCAGAGTACATCGGTGGCAACTGCTCAATTTGACCTACAAACTGTGTCAGCGCCGTGACAACATCTGACTCACTGACCGACACCGGTCGGCGACTGATTACTTCGCCTTCAGCGTCTGCGGTGTCAGTCCTTTCTCCAAACTTTACTCGTGTCAGGTATCGCTTGTCCGCTTCCAGCAGAAACTGCGACACTTTGGTTGCCTCGCCAAAACACAGTGGCAACACGCCGGTAGCCAGAGGATCCAGCGCCCCGGTATGTCCTGCCTTGGCGGCCTGCAACAACCTTTTGGCTTGCTGCAGACAGGCGTTGGAGCTAATACCCTGAGGCTTGTCTACCAGCAGAATTCCGCTTATCGGGCGGCCTTTCTGCTTCCTGCCAGCTGCCAATTCAGTGCCTCTCTTCCTGACTGTCACCCGTATCCGGGGTGTCCGCACCATCTCCGTGCTCGCTATCCTCTTCCAGCGCCCTGTCGATCAGGCTGGAGAGGTACCGCCCACGGGCAATACTTTCATCGTAGCGAAACTGTAGAGCGGGTGTTGTTCGCAGGCGCAATTCTTTGCCCAGCAGACTGCGCAGATATCCAGAGGCTTTGTTCAGGACCGCCAGACTGTCCTCAATCTGTTTGCGGTCCAGCTCGCCCATATCCTTCAGCTGGCTGTCCAGGCCCACCGCGTCACGCGTCATCACAGTCACGAATACTGTCGCATGCGCGAAATCACGACTGACATCAACACCCGTTACCGAAACCATGCCAAGCCGGGGATCACCTATTTCGCGCATGATCAGATCTGCGAGAATTCGCTGGATCTGATCGGCTACCCGTTGTGCGCGCGGAGATGTATTACTCATCAGAGAGTTCTGGCTACCTCAATGGTCTGGTAAACCTCGATCTTGTCGCCTACTTTGACATCGTTGTAGTTCTTTACGCCGATACCACATTCCATGCCGTTACGCACTTCACTGGCGTCGTCTTTGAAGCGGCGCAGAGATTCCAGTTCGCCTTCGAAGATCACCACGTTGTCACGCAGAACACGGATGGGACGACTGCGGTATACCGTGCCTTCCACCACCATGCAGCCGGCCACCTGACCAAACTTCGGCGAGTTGAAGACATCACGCACTTCGGCCACGCCCAGTATTTCTTCACGCAGTTCCGGTTCGAGCATGCCGCCAAGGATGGCCTTCACGTCATCGATCACGTCATAGATGACGTTGTAGTAACGCAGGTTAATGCCTTCGTTTTCGATGACATCACGGGCTGACTTGTCGGCACGAACGTTGAAACCAATCAACATCGCGCTTGAGGTCGCCGCCAGGTGCGAATCGGTTTCGGATATACCACCGACGCCGGCTGCTACCACGTTGACTTCTACCTCATCGGTACCAAGCTTCTGCAGGGAGCCGACGATAGCCTCCATCGAACCACGCACATCTGCCTTGATGATGACATTGAGAATGCTTTTGCCAGCCTTGCCGATACCGGCAAACATGGCTTCCAGCTTATTACCCTGTTGCAGTGCGTTCTGCTTTTCCTTGTGCTTTTCGCGACGGAATTCGGCCACTTCCTTGGCGCGCTTCTCGTCAGCTACAACAACAAACTCGTCGCCTGCTTCCGGAACGCCATTGAAACCCAGCACCTCAACAGGAATGGAGGGTCCAGCCGATTTAACCTGGCGACCCGCCTCATCAATCAGTGCTCTTACACGGCCAAATTCATAGCCGGCAAGAATGGTGTCGCCAACATTCAGCGTACCGTTCTGAACCAGGACTGACGCAACCGGACCACGGCCCTTGTCCAGGCGTGATTCAATCACAACACCTTTGCCTGGTGCATCGACAAACGCCTTGAGTTCGAGCAGCTCAGCCTGAAGCAGAATGGCTTCCAGCAGTTCTTCGATGCCCTGACCAGTATGAGCAGATACCTGCACAAACTGGACATCACCACCCCAGCTTTCCGGTATCACATCTTTGGCAGCCAGCTCACTGGTCACTTTATCAATATCGATATCTTCTTTGTCGACCTTGGTAATGGCGACAACGATTGGCACTTCCGCCGCGCGGGCATGCTGGATGGCTTCCTCAGTCTGCGGCTTGACGCCATCATCTGCAGCGACCACCAGTACAACAACGTCAGTCGACTTGGCACCTCGTGACCGCATGGCACTGAACGCCGCGTGTCCAGGAGTATCCAGGAAGCAGATCATGCCGTGATCTGTTTCAACGTGATAGGCGCCAATGTGCTGGGTAATACCACCAGCTTCGCCGGCTGCAACAGACTCTTTGCGGATGAAATCCAGCAGCGAAGTCTTGCCATGGTCAACGTGACCCATAACAGTAACCACAGGCGCACGTGTGATTGCTTCATCACCGCCTTCATAGACCAGTGACTCGTAGAGATCGTCTTCGATTGCATCCGCCGAGACGAATTTTGCGGTATGACCCATCTCTTCAATCAGCAGTGTCGCTGTATCCTGATCCAGCGCCTGGTTGATGGTTGCCATGACACCCATCTTGAACAGAGCCTTGATCAGCTCAGCCGACTTGACTGACATTTTCTGGGCGAGGTCGCCAACGGTATTGGCTTCACCGATGGTGATTTCGCGCGAAATAAACTCGGTAGGCTTCTCGAAACCGTGCTGCTTGTTGCGCGACTTCTTGCGTGGACCGCCGCGGCGACCACGTCCGCCATCGTCAAACTCGCCATCTTCGAGCACAAAATCGTCGATCCTGGCTTTGCCTGGCTTCTTGCCTGCCACCGCCTTTTTGCGGAAACCGGATTTCTTTTCTTCATCCTTGTCATCGGTATCAGCTTTACGTCCGCTTTTTGCAGCGGGTTTTGCTTTACCGCGACCGGGTTTAGCGCTGTCTGGATCCTGGGCCGGAACATCAGCAACCGGGGCCGCTGGTTTGGTCTCTGCTGTTTCAGCAGCTGGCGCCTTTTCCGGCTCCGCGGCGTCGGAAGTTTCAGTCGGGGATACCTCAGTAGCAGCATCTTTCCTGACCGCATCTGCGTCTTTGCCTGATTCTTCCGCTGGCGAATCAGTCGTTGCTTCAACTGCAGGCTCTGCTGCTATCTCCTGATTCGGCGCCTCTGGTGGAACAATCAGTTCCTCTTCAGCCGGCTTCTCCGGTTGCAGTTCACTGCGTTTGACATAGGTGCGCTTTTTACGCACCTCAACACTGACCGTTTTTCCGCGCCCCTGACCGGAGGCGGTTTTTAGGGTCTCAACCGTCTTTCGCTTCAGCGTAATTTTTTTCGGTGAAGCATCGGCGCTGGCCGCGGCTCCATGACTGCGACGCAGGAACAGCAGCAATGTATTTTTGTCTTCATTGGAAATAGGCTCCTCCGCACGCTTGTGCGGGAGACCTGCCTCCTTAATCTGGGCAAGAAGCCTTTCTGTGGTCACACCGACCACTTTGGCCAGTTCACCGACTGTTACATCTGCCATCTAGTTACTCCTGTCTGCTCTTGCCGCCTGGTTATTCAAACCACGGTGCACGAGCCGTCATAATCAATTTGCCGGCACGCTCTTCGGTCATGCCGTCAATATCCATCAATTCGTCGATCGACTGTTCAGCCAGATCTTCCATGTTGAGGATGCCTTTCTCAGCCAGCGACATCGCCAGCGCATCATCCATGCCTTCCATGTTCAGCAGGTCTGCTTCCAGATTGGCGCTGGACAGCCCTTCCTCGGATGCTATCGCCTGTGTCAGCAGTGCATCACGGGCACGATCGCGAAGCTCTTTGGCGATATCTTCATCAAAGCCGTCGATACTCAGCAATTCGTCCATCGGAACATAGGCAATCTCTTCCAGCGAGGTAAAACCCTCACTGACCAGCAGTTCGGCGACATCTTCATCCACATCAAGCTTGTTCATGAATGCAGTGATGTAGGTACTTGCCTCACGCTGCTGTTTGTCCTGCGCTTCCTCAATGCTCATTACATTGATCGCCCAGCCGGTAAGTTCAGCTGACAGACGCACATTCTGACCGTTGCGACCGATTGCCTGCGCAAGATTGTCTTCTTCAACAGCAACATCCATTGTATGACTGTCTTCGTCCATGACAATAGACGCCACTTCGGCAGGCGCCATAGCATTGATCACCAGCTGCGCGGGGTTGTCGTCCCACAGAATGATGTCGATACGCTCATTGGCCAGCTCGTTAGAGACCACCTGCACGCGTGAACCGCGCATACCGACGCAGGCACCAACCGGATCGATTCTGCCATCATTGGTACTGACGACGATCTTGGCACGCGAGCCAGGATCCCTGGCTGCAGCGCGAATTTCGATCACACCATCGGCAATTTCCGGCACTTCTATCTTGAACAGCTCGATCAGCATGGCCGGAGCTGTGCGACTGAGAAACAGCTGAGGTCCACGGATTTCCTGACGGACATCCTGAAGCAAAGCACGAATGCGATCACCAGTGCGGAACATCTCTCTGGGGATCATCTGATCACGAAGCAGGATTGCTTCTGCGTTACCGCCCAGATCGACCAGGACGCTTTCGCGAGTAACTTTCTTGACAGTACCCGACACCAGCTGACCAATACGGTCACGGTACTCACTGACGACCAGTTCGCGCTCAGCCTCGCGCACCTTCTGCACGATAACCTGTTTGGCGGTCTGGGCAGCAATTCGACCGAACTCTACATTTTCAATTTTTTCTTCCCAGACATCACCAATGTCCAGATCCGGGTTCTTTTCCCGCGCCTGGTCCAGAGTCATTTGATGGCCTGGCTCTTCCAGGTCTTCATCAGCCACTACATCCCAGGTACGAAATGTTTCGTACTGACCGTTCTTGCGATTAATGGCAACCCGACAGCTGGCTTCTTCGCTTTCAAAACGCTTTTTGGTCGCAGTCGCCAGCGCAGTCTCAATGGCTTCGAAAATAACGTCGCGTGACACTCCCTTCTCGTTAGAGACCGCGTCTGCAACTGCCAGAATTTCTTTACTCATCATAGTAGTGTCACCTTACAAACGAAACACGCGAATCAGAACGCGATGTTGGCCTTGTCTATCTGGTCAAACGGGATTTCAACCGGTTCGTTATCGACGATCATGGTGATATTGCCCGCCTCAGCGTGCTGCAATAAACCTTTAAATTTACGTCGCCCATTGATCGGACCACGCAAGCGCAAACTGATTACCTCACCAAGAAATTCCTGATACTGCTTGAGAGTAAACAGCGGTCGGTCGAGGCCGGGCGAGGAAACCTCCAATGTATACTCACCAGGGATGGGGTCTTCAACGTCAAGCACCGCACTAACTTGTCGACTGACGCTTTCGCAATCGTCGATTGTGACACCCTCCGGGCTGTCTATATAAATCCGCAGGAGTGACGAGCGCCCTCTGACGAGGAACTCCACACCCCACAGCTCAAGACCAAGGGCCTGAACCGTCGGTTCCAGCAGCTGTGTAATCTTGTCAGTTGATGTCGCCAAATTTCCGCCAATCCATATCGACTGCACAAACAAAAAGTGGGCCTGCGGCCCACTTTGAAGAATGCTATCACTTGCTTTCGGGGCCAGCCAGTTACAATTCATCCATTCACGGACAAGCTGTTTCAGACCACCTAACAAAAAGCCCCATCATGGGGCCTTTTGTAGCAGCGCCGGCAAACGGCTCGGCGGCTGCGAATTGGTAGCGGGGGCAGGATTTGAACCTTCGACCTTCAGCGGCTGCGCCGGAGAAGAGCCGAGCCCGACCGTCGGGCTGCCTGGTACTGCGCTACACTTCGATTGGTAGCGGGGGCAGGATTTGAACCTACGACCTTCGGGTTATGAGCCCGACGAGCTGCCAGACTGCTCCACCCCGCAACAAAACTTTAATTATTTCAATTTGATGCAAAAGATCTTCGCTGTTTGCACCCCGATGGCTTCTGGCGTTGCCATCATCTGAGGGTGGGTATTCTAGCGCCGGGCCGGCGAAATAGTCAAGCCCGATTTTACTTTTGCGGTAAGTTGGTGCCGAAGGCGAGACTTGAACTCGCACGACCAAACGGTCACTACCCCCTCAAGATAGCGTGTCTACCAATTCCACCACTTCGGCTAAAGGCTTACTGCGGCTCCGACTCCGGGACCGCCGGTATATCTGACGAATCTACAGGCGCACTTACCTGCGGAATATCTGATTGCTGCTCCATTTCACGCAGCAACTCCGGGTTAACTAATGGCGCGCCGTCTTCCGCACCTGCACCAATGCTGTACTGCTTTGCATAAATCGCAAGAACCAGACTGGTCGCAAAAAATATGACAGCAGCCACAGTTGTGGATTTAGTCAGGAAGTTACCACTTCCGGACGCACCGAACACCGTCTGCGAGGACCCGCTACCAAACGCCGCACCAGCATCTGCGCCTTTGCCCTGCTGCAAAAGCACCAGCCCGACAATCGCGATCGCGGCGATGACATGCACTACAACTATCAGCGTTTCCATAATTAACTCACGCTCTTACAAATTCGTATAAAGGCCTGCGCATTCAGCGAGGCACCACCCACCAGACCGCCATCTATGTCCGGGCATGCAAACAGCTCTTCAGCGTTATCAGCTGTCACGCTGCCGCCGTAGACAATCTGCACAGCATCGGCGACTGCTGCATCATGCCCGGCCAGGAACTGCCGGATCACTGCGTGCATATGCTGCGCCTGGTCGCTGGTTGCGGACAACCCCGTTCCGATCGCCCAGACTGGCTCATAGGCAATCACCGAATCAGCGAACGCGGAGACTCCGTGTGCCGCTACCACGCTCGCAATCTGCGCCAGCACCGTCTCTTCAGCAGCACCACTGTCGCGCTGCTCACGTGTCTCACCCACGCATAAAACCGGGATCATTCCCGCTTCCGATACTGCCCCGACCTTGCTGGCAATCAGCTGGTCGGTCTCGCCGTACAGCTGGCGCCGCTCCGAATGCCCTACGATCACATAGCGCACACTGAAGTCGCGCAACATACTGGCAGCAACCTCGCCTGTGTAGGCCCCCGAAGACTGCTCGCTGACATTCTGGGACCCAATAACCAGTTCGCTGCCGTAAGCAGCTTCGGTCACCTGTGTCAGATAGGGGAACGGCGGACAGACAACGACATCAACACCGTTGACTCCCTCGGACAGACCGGCCAGCAAACCCTGCATCAAGTTATTGATAGCGGCTCGCGAGCCATTCATTTTCCAGTTGCCGGCCAC